>JAABUJ010000132.1_pt1 | contig 164536 bp, 210 predicted proteins | sample 5559131 | NCBI WGS metagenome assembly JAABUJ01 (sample SAMN10711875, study PRJNA513366) | rock metagenome | isolation source: Antarctica rocks | place: Antarctica: Victoria Land, Mt New Zealand nord | collected 2016-01-07
GTTGGGGGGTTTTTGCCCCCCCCCCCCCCCCCCCCCCCCCCGGGGTCTTCACTCCCGACACGCGCTCCCGGCACCACAGGCGGTGGCTGCGCTCCAGGGACTCTTGCAGGACATACGGCAGCCTTCCACCAAAGTTCTTGCGCTCGCAGGCGGTGCCCTGCGCTAGGCCGCACTGACAGAACAAACGCCCCTGCGCAGGGCCGCATCGAGGGGGAGGTGCGCAACAACCTGGCGGCGGTGCGCGCGCACAGCGAGCGCGTGTGGGCCCTTCAGCTCAGCACGGAGAGCGCCGCTTGAGCATGAGCTGCGCCGCTGACAGCGTCTAGCAACGCACTCTGGCGGTCCAGAGTGCGGCAGCTGCGGCCGTACATGCGACCGCGGTGCTTGGAAGGGCACCAGACATGTTGGCAGATGCTCTTGCCAAGCCAGCTGCCCATGTGTTCTGAAGCGGGTTGAGTGCTTGCTGTCAGGTGGCCTGGGCATGCAGACTTGCCAGACCTGGCTGTGCTCTGAGCTTGCAGTGCGCATGCGAGAGCACCCCTTGCGGGTTGCTTGGGCATATACACTTGGAACACACTGAGCTACACTGCAGTGGAGTTGCTTGTTCTGGTATGTGTCTGTGATCAGTGATCACACGTCGTGAGCATTGTTGTTTCAGTTTGGGTCACTGGTGCTGGTCTGAGGGCAACTGAAAGCGCTTTGGAGCAATGACTTTAACGCTGTAAGACAACTAGCTCTGCGCCATGCCCTGAATGGGATATGAGAGGGATGCTGGGCGGAGAGGTTGCGAGGCAAGCTCCGGCGCGACGAGGCAGATGCGGGCACTGGGTGGGCTGGTCACGCCTGAAGCAAACTGCATGTTGAGCTTGTGTCGCTACCTTCATGCACTTCACAGTGTGAAGTTCACACGGATGCCTGACTGCGTAGAGCTCAGGCATGTGCGGTGCCCCAGTCCTGGACGGTGAGCAGTGCAGGGCCTGCGCGGGCAAGCATGACTACATGCGGCCAGAAGCCGCCGGCTGAAGCAGCGCGTCACGCTCCACCGAACATGCTGCCCACGAGCGCGCGGTTGAGGCTGCCCGCGTCCGGCGCGCCGCCCTCGCCTGGCGCATGCGCCTGGCTCTCAGGCGGCTAGGACTGCACAGCAACGCGCAGGGCGCATGGGGGCGTGGCATGCGGGACGCTCCACAACGCGCGCAATGGCGAGCCCTGGGCGCTGCCACCCCAAATCCCTGCTGCCTGATGCACGCACTTGTGTGCTACGAGGCTGCAGAGCGCAATGCTGCAGCACGCAGGGCTGTCCCGCAGAGATGATGCCATGCTGAGGCGGCCTGGGTTGCAACAATTGACGCATGACTGCTGGGTTGGGGTGCCCTCACCGGCGCCCGGCGCGCCCACCATGCGCTCCCACTCCACCACGGAGGCCTTGAAGTCGCGCAGCGCCGCATCGTCGGCTGCGGGCAGCCCCGCCTTTGCCTGCGGCGCGCGCTGCCACCCGCTGCCCTCTGGCACAGAGGAAACTGTCTGTGCACAGCTCGCTGCCGCGCAAGCATCCCACGTCTAGCCCGCGCACTTGCGCCGGGCACCCCGAGTGGTCTGGCCAGAGCGCGCACACGCGGCAGCTGACCCGGCCACACCCAGGGCAGGGCTCTTGAGCATGCCGTGTGAAGTGGCGGCGTTCCGACGCACAGCGCCGCACCTGCAGCTGTGACAGAGCGGCGTGGTTGTGGGCCAAGCTGCGGTGCGCGGCGTCCACCAGCGCCTGCATGCTCGAGCGCTGTATCGGTCGTGGACTCAGCCTCTGCCTTGCGCCATGTGCAGCCCCTCTCTGCGAGTGGCCTCAGGAGCCTGTCTTTCCAAGTCTGCACACAGATACTGGCGCAGCTTGTACTTCGCCCAACCCGGTGGTTCAAGTAAACATGCTGTGCGCCGTTCACCACACGGCAAAAGGCACGTGTTGCAGGCCGGAGCTAGGCACAGGCGGCGCGCCTGCTTTGCCTCGAGGACCGCGCAGCACTCGGCTCGCACGACAGGCAGGTCCCTGCCGGCCGCGGTCTGTCATGCGGAGCGATGGTGACTGATGGGCAAGGGGGTGGCCAAGCAGTGCTGGCGCACCGCTCGAGCTGCTTGATCCTGTGCAGGACTGACAGCGGGTTCACCTGCGCACTTCGGCCGGTATTAAACCGGTATTAAACCTTGCAGACACGCGGCCGTCCTTGCCGGTGCCGCAGACTGCTGCCAGGCAGAAGCCTGTGAAGCCGGACAGGCGGGACGCAGGCGCATCACTACAAGGACAGCCTGCGCACCATGCCAACAGCGCAGCGATCCTGAAACTCCCTCTCAAAGCGCCGGCCGATGGCCTTCAGATCAGACTCCGCCTTTTCCAGGCAAGTCACAAAATTGTCTGTTGCAGCCGGCAGCCCTGCCATGGCGGACCACACAGCGGCGAAGCTCAACTGTATTAAAGTTTGCACAGCGCGCTGGGTGCCAACAAATGATCTAGTTGCTGTGCAGCAAAGCTGGGGGACTGGAGCTGCAGCACTCCTCAAACTGGTTTGCGCAAGCTTTGTCAACGTATTGTGTGAGCCTACAGAAAGCAGACAAATTTGAGCTGTACAGCGGGATGGGTGAACCTGGGACTTGGCAGCTGTAATCATGTAGCTGCGTTCTCAAACTGCAAACTGCAGTGTAAACCCATAGGGTTAGGGGCTGGGACTGTGGCCTGGCATGCTATCATGGAGCCTTCTTTCCCCCCTTTTGTCGCCTGTGTCCGTGCTCAGTTTGCGCACCTGTTTACGCCTGGGTGCACCATGCTTGAGTTCATGCAGCAGCCGGACATTTGCGGCGTTGCCTGTTTTATTCTCGCATGCCTGAAGCTGTACCTTGCCCCAACGGTCCCAAATGTCCCTTGACCTGTGAGTGCGCATATATCTTGCCTGCTTGCTTGACGCTTGTGCCTAAACAGCCCTAGTTGGCTGACAGGCTATCACCACACAGCTGAGGGGGCCATCGGGTTAGGGCCCCCGGTGATGCTCTTCATTCATTCATTCATTCATTCTTCTTTCTTTCACGGAGTCAAAGTGCTGGTCAAGCCTCGTGCCACCTCAATCACAACATGGGAGCCATCTCCAGTGGAACATGTGGCATGTGGAATCCAGACGTGTGCCAGCTTGCGCAGCAGTTCCAGAAGTGCACTCGCCTTGCAACTAACTCAACAGCTGGCACTAGTGTGGAAACACGTGGGCTGTCAGCAGATCTGACATCACGGTCGTCATGCTGCTCAAAGCCACTGCGTCCCTGACAATTACAGCGTTGGCTCCTACCACATACTGGGTTGGACTTCAACTTCACCTGCAGTGCTGGCCTCTAGAGCAGCACAAGCAAAGCGTCGGCGCTTTGGGAAACAACATGCATGGACTCTGCCCTGGCAGGGCAGCCGAACACAATGCACAGCCTCAAAAATTACTGCCACACTACACAAGAGACGACCGACTGGGCAGCAGCCAGTGCGAGCACGCAGGCTCACATGGATGGACAGCACTGCCCGGCCACCTGCGTGGGTGAGCCGCCAAAACGCCCGCGCTGGCTCGTCATCAGCGCAGCCACGTGATAGGTTCCAGCCATGCCCAGTAACCTGGATGTCCGGGCACTTGCGCAGGCAGAGTGGACACCCCTCCCAAATCTCTACAACCTAAACAAAAAAGCCCTCATCTGCGCCCGCCGCCGCAGGCTCCGGCCCGGCGGTCGGGGCCTGCGTGCGCAGGTAGGTGGCCACCTCCGCCGCGAACGTGTACGCATACTCCACGCACTTGCCCAGCGCGACGCCCGCGACGTAGTTCCCGCCCAGCATCAGGCCGCCCCAGCCCGCCTCCACCAGCTCCTCCTTGGCGCCCTGTCCGGGGAACGCATGCGTGCAGGTGAGCAGAGGGCCTCTGCCAGAGGCGCACATGCCCAACAACCACATACGTGGCTGAGACACAGCTGGTTGATTCTGGTGACCATACTAGTGTGCTCGCGTGTCTGGCACAAAGGCGGTCCCAGAGGACCTACTTATGGCACCTACTATCTCTGCAGGAAGCAACCGGCCATTTAGGCCAAAAAAATATCTCTCCAGCCTGCGGTCGCTCTCTGCTGCGCCCTACACAGAGCTGCCTGCAGCGCGGCCTGCAGCTGGCCGCAAGCGGCCCAGCAGCCTCTCGGGGCAGGCGCCCCTCGGCACAGAACCTTCTGACGTGCTACGGGCGGGGTGCGGCGGGCGCCGCGCCTGCACGGTGTCCAGGTGCGCGACGTTGAACTGCGGGATGGCCTTGGGCCACACGCGCACGCCGACGGTCTTGGCCGCCGGCGCGTCTGGCCGCACCAGCATCTCGCGCAGATCCTTGTCCACCTGCGGCGTCGTGTGTCTAGTTGTGAGATGAAGAGCTGTGATGTGGTTATCATCATGGCAGAAGTGCGCCTGCAACAATTCGTCCTCTCTGACTGATTATCACAGGCGATATGCCGCCTGGGTCCTCGTCTACCTGCAGCGTCGCACACACTGCCAGTGCGTCTGAAGGGTGTTCTGTCGACAACAGATACACACACAGGAGCTGGTTGCGCTGTCCGCTACATGCCCCGACTCAGTACGTACTCCCAGCATCACTTTGCTGCAGAGCGTCCATTCTGGGCCATGGCTAGCACCGGCGCCCACGCGACAGTGGCCACGAACTCTTGATGCTGCCCCCCTTCAGACGCGCCCGCCCTGCGTCGCGGCCGGCGCGGGCGGCGCGCCTGCGCCACGATCGCCTCGGGCGCCTGGTCCACGATGCCGCGGTTAGTCGTGCCGCCGATGTAGCACAGCAGCTCCTGCCAGCCCTCCGGCGCGCGCCCAGGAAACAGACTGCTGCTGTAGATCGTGCCCAGCGTCATTACCATCTGGCTGCGCGGGTGCAGCTGCCCGAAGCCTGCGCGCCGGCGCTCCGACTCAGGCCAGGGGCGGCGCTGCTAAGCGCACCTGCGCATGCGGCGCGCTTGCTGCCCCACGTTGGCATGCGGTGTACCGCCGTGGAGGACTGCAAGATGGGAGTTGCTGCGCCCTGGCAGCGCTGCGGCAGGCTGGCCAGTGCACATGGGCAGCACATGGCGGTCGCGGCTTGGGTCCGGGGGCGGGCAAGTCAGCGGCTTCACCCAAGCCGGTCGCCTGCCATTCCACTCCACCAAGACAGCAGGCCTCCTCCGTTAGTGCGCTCCCACAGTCAGCAGATGCCCGGCGGCATGCAGGCTGTCGGCGCCGGCGCCCCGCAGCTGCAGCGCCGATTGCCAGACGGCCTCCATAATGCTGCCAGGGCTGGGCGGCCCAGCACGCGCTCTAACCCTCTACAGATCCTAGGCTGCCCCGCGCCCGGCAGCTGCCCGGACGCGTCCAGGCAGCCCGCGCGCAGCGCCACCAGCGGCGGGCGGCCCAGCGCGCCGCTCGAATCCTATGCAGACCCTAGGCCGCCCCGCACCCTGCAGCTGCCCAGACGCGTCCAGGCGGTCCGGCCGCAGCGCCGACAGCGGGTAGGCCACCGTGACGGCCGCCACGGGCGGGTAGTCCAGCGCCTTGAGCGCGGCCGCCGCGTCCGGGCACTCGCGCCGCACCAGCTCGGCCGCGGTGTACGCCGGCACGGTCAGCGCCACGCACCGCGCGCGCACCTGCGGCGCGCGGGGCGGCCGGGGTGGGAGCATGGAGACGAAAGAACGCTTCTACTTGGCAACACAGAACACCGTCAGAAGCTGTGCACGGACAGGACAGTCATGGATCCATGGCAAGAGCAGCGGCGTGCTCTGCATAGCACTGTTGCAGAACAACGTCAGTGGCTAGGACCTACACGGCTGACGGGCGTCTTGAAAGAGTTTCGAGGGGCTACCGTGCACATGCTGGAACAGGAGGCGGGGAAGGGAAGGAGAGCAAGTACATGCATGTGAACGCGCTTCCTATACGGAGAAGGGCGCCCACCGTGCGCGCGCCGTCAGGCGTGTCATACGACAGTGTGAAGCCGTCGCTGGACTTTTCGATCTCCCGCAGCTTCCAGCCGACCCTGGGCGCCGCACCACGGCACGCTGAGTCAACAGTACACAAGCCTACACCACGCGCCTGAGCATGGCCACGGGCATCCTTGCATGCGCGACAACGGCGCGCTGTCGCCTGCTCCTTGTACCACACGTGAGGCACTCTGATACATGGAAAGCTTGCTCGGCGCATGCAGAGGCCTGTGCTTGGCAAGTGGGCCTGTGCCGATCAAGCAGGAACGGCGGAGCGCGCAAAATGCAGTCCTGCAGCCTAAGCGCACGCAGAGGCATGTGCTTGGCAAGTGGGCCTGTGCCGAGCAAGCAGACACGGCAGGCGCGCGCCGGATGCGGTCCTGCAGCCGGGCCGCGATGGCCTCCGGCAGCTGCTGCAGGCCGCGCCGGAAGGAGCCGACGGTCTGCCCGGCCGGCTTGGGCGGCAGCCGCGCGTCGCGCGGCGGCGGCGGGTTAGCCTTGCGCTCGCGCAGCAGCGCCAGCACGCCGCCCAGGATGCTGCCGGCCTTCTCCTCCAGGTCCCACACCTGCGCCACAAAAGAGACGCATGGTTAGGGTAGAATGCTGTGCTGGTGATCTACCATCGATTACCAGGTTGCTGCCAGCCTTCTCCTCCGGGTCCCACGCCTGCGCGGTACAAACCGTAACATGCTGTTTCGCTTATGTCCCAGCGATAACCTAAGCAAAAAGTGCGTCGAGCGAGGCCCCAGGCGACAGCGGCTCTGCTCTGTGACATGGCGCATGCGCTGCCGCAGCAGCCCGTGCACAAGTGGTGCGAGCTTGCACAGTGTCCGTACAGCAGAGGCACTGCAGCTGCTTTCGCTGCGCCACTACCGTTTTACTGCACACATCTCCTGGCAACAAGCACCCCCTTTGCTTGTGCGGCGTGGCCACAAGATGCAGGAAGCGGAGGAGGCAGTTAATGGGCATTACAGTGCTTTTCGAACGTGTGTTAGACCTGACCCCATGGGCAGCTGGGCCAGGCGCAGCGCAGTGGCGCGCCTTGCCAAACGCAGCCTTCATGGACAGCTTGGCAGGGTCGCCGGCGTACACGCCCGAGCAGAAGGGCTCGATGAGGCGCTCAAACACCTCTGCGCCCAGGTTGCGCCGCACAAACTGCTCCACAGACTCCTCGAAACCTGCGCAGGTTCAAGGAAAAATCTTGTTAGCGCTCACATGCACACACGACATATCCGCGCGGGCTCGGTGCCTCCACAGCGTCGCAAAGCCTCCTCCCTGCAGCAGCAACCAGGCACCCAAGTTCACATCCCTGATAATTCGCGCACGTCGTCAAACCTTCTCTGCAGACGCTTGGCCGAGCCTCGCTGGCGCTTGGCGCACACGCGGCAGCCCCACCCTCAGCACGCCCTGATCAGTTGTTGAGCAGACGCAGCCGTGGAGGCTCGAGCACGGCGCTGGCGCACCGGGCTTCTTGGCCTTGATGCCGGCCGCGCCCAGGCCGGCACGCAGCTTGCCCCACAGCGAGAGCAGGTCAAAGGTGAGCACGTCCGGGCCGGAGGGCGTCGGCCGCAGCCGCCCGCCCCACAGCACAAACCTGGGCGCCTTGGGGTCGCCAAACACCAGCTCCTTCTCGATCCCGGCGTCCACCTGTGCGCCCGACTGCGCGCTCAGGCGGGGCGGCCGGACTGCCTATGGACCCCGAGGAGCGGACCCGCTCAGGAGGGGCACACATAGCACCTCCGGCTGCGGGCGCAGCATGCACAGGAGGCCTGCAGGCGTTTGCTCCGCCGCGCAGGGAGGGCGTGTGGCGCACTGCAGCCTTCAGCATTGCGTCGTTCGGCTGGAAGCTGCTGGGCCCCTCCTCCCAGAGGTAGCCGTCCCCTGCCATGGAGGTGATGTTGCCGCCCACGCGCTCGCGTGCCTCTGTCACGAGAAACCTGCGCAGCGCGCCGAAGCGTACAAAACGTGCAGCGCATAGACGGCAGTAGAAAGACGGAGCTGTTTGGACACAAGGTGCTCACATTCCCGCAGGCACCCGCAGGCACCCGAACACCAGCATGCAGAGTCGGTGGAGTATCCGGCACCTGCGCACGGTGTCTGCCTGGTCCGACACAAACGCCTGCGCCGTGACCAGCCCGGAGATGCCCGCGCCGACGACCACGCAGTCTAACACGCCCTGCTCGTCCTCCTCCGACCCGCGCGGCGACGGCCCGGCCGCCTGCGCGTCCGGCGGCGCGGCCACGCTGGCGGCGTGCAGCACGCCGCGCTGCGCGCGCTGCGCGTGCCGCGCCTGCGCCTGCTGCCTGGGCAGCCAGGCCGGCGCTGGTGGGCAGGTGCAGGGCGGGCCAGCCAGCAGATGCCGCGCGGCCTGCGTCTGCGCGGCCCGCGCCTGCGCCGGCGCTTGCAGGTTTAGCGTCCGCATGCTGCTGCACGCGCTCTTGTTTGATGTAAATATATTTCCCGAGTGGCAGTTTAGCGTATGATCAGCAAAGCTATCTCGAGCCGCTCAGGGCTGCAGGCCCTGGTTGCCCCGCTGGTTCAGCCGCTAGAGCGCACCTCCTCGTACAACTGAGGCTCACTGGCTGTGCAGCTGCCAAAGCGTTCTTTGCACAGGGTGTAGCGCCGATGTCTGCGTGAGGAGCGCAGCGCGCTGCATGGCGCATCTGCTCAAGAAGTTCGGCGAGAGCGCGCTCAAGCCGCGGCTCGTCAACAGCGTGTGGCGCAAGCCGAACATATCGGGCCGCGTTGCGGCGGTGCTGAAAAAGAGCTTCCTGCTCAAGGGCCAGTGCGCCACTGGCCCTTGCTCGTTCCTCCTCCTTTCTCGTTCCTCCCGTGTGGGACGGGATTGCATGCTGTGCTCTGACCTGCAACGCTCAGGAGCCGGAAAGGGAGTGGGTGCACACCTGGTGTGTGGCAGGGAGTGGCCGTACGAGGCCCCGGAGAAGCCGCATGCTGTGCTCCTACCTGCAACACTCAGTGGCAGGAAAGGGAGTGTGTGCTCACCTGCCGCGCGGCAGGGAGTGGCCGTACGAGGAGCCGGAGAAGCCGCAGCACGCCACCAAGCCGCGCGGCGCGTTTGGCCAGTACAAGAAGCCCAAGGGGCACAAGCACGAGAAGGCCAAGCAGCAGCGGTGCACTCCCCGCTTTGTGTGGCACGTGTGTGTTGCGTTACGGCTGAAACGGAGAGCAAGGCTGCGCTGAGCGTGGTCTGGCAGTGCCAAAGGCAGCGCTGTGTGCCTCCCTGCACACACACTCTTGCACCTTGACTTGCAAGCGAGCACAGATGCTGAGAGAAGCGTGATACGCGGCGAGCAGGCTGGCAGACATCGAGAAGGCCTTGGCGGAGCAGCCAAAGAAGGTGGCCGAGTACCGGGTGCGCTGCACTGCTGCGCCATGCTTTCAGTGTGATAGCGCGGGGACGCAGCGTGGGCAGTCTGCGCGCAGCGAGTGCGCGGTCGTCCTCGCAGTCCTTGTCAGCTATCACGCTTGGTAGTGGTGGCTGCAGGTCTTCAGATTCATTCTTCATAGCAACTATTGCAGCCGCTTGACAGTGGTGGCAGCGGGGCCTGAGCGCAGCTGCGGGGTCGCAGGAGTCGCGCAAGATGCGGCCGCCCTCGGTCACGGACCTGCTCTTCCTGCGGCCCAAGGAGATCCGCCTGAAGCAGTTCCGCGAGGTGGGCAAGCGCTGAGCGCGGCCCCGCGCCAGCCTGCGGGGAGGGTGGGGACTGGCAGGGCGCTCCGCGAGGCTGGCCCGCTCTGCAGACGCACCGCCGCGCCCTGCGTCCGTCCAGCCGCTGGGGCGCAGGCCGGCTCGAAGGGGTGGGCAGCGCGCGTCTGCTCGCCGCTGCCGCGCATTAGGCACGAGGCAGCCTCCGCGCCCCTGCCCGCTCGCGTCTCCCGCGGCAGCCCCGCGCTCGCCGCGGCATGGCCTTCGCCTTTGAGCTGCTGCGCACGCGCCCGAGCGACTGGGACCCGGCCAGCGTGGCCGTGGTGCTCAACGCGCGCATGGACGCGCGCATCGTGCCCGAGCAGGGCCGCGCGGGCGGCGCGAGCCCGACCTTTGGGGACCCAGCTGCTGAGGAGGCTGCAGATGCTGGCCGGCCCCGCACGGCTGGCGGCGGCGGGGGCGGCGAAGCTGCGCCTGAGCATGCCAGAGGCGGCCCCTGCCTGGTTGCCGGAGGCTCTGGCCGCGACCTTGACCCCAGGCAAGGCACCGGCGCTCCTGGCGGCGCGAGCGGCGCTGCCTGTCCCGCCACTGGGCATGACGGAGCGTCAGCGTTTCCAGGCGGCGGCAGCGGCGGCGGCGGCGTGAGCAGGCCCGCTTGTAAGGGCGGCGGCAGCGGCGGGCGCATGGGGGCAGGCGAGGCGGGCGCGGAGGGTGGCGGTCAGGGCGGGCGCGGCGACGGGGGCGGCGGGGGCGGCGCGCGGCTGCACTACGCGCACCTGGTGGTGCTGGACGGCCTGGTGGGCGAGACCGAGCGCGCCGCGCTGCTGGACCTACTCACCGCGCCCGGCTGGGACCACGCGAAGGCGCGCCGCCCGGCTGCCGCAGCGCACGGCTCTAACCCCGGGAGCTGCCCGGCAAAGCTGCCATGCCCCCACACAGGCCCGGGACGGCCTTTTGCTGAAATGCACACAAAGGAGAGCAGAAGAGGTGCCATGTGTCATCCCCGTATCTGGCATGACAGGCAGCGGCACCGGCTGCTGCTGGGCAAGGGCGCCTTCTTCAGCGTCACTGCGGTGCTGCACGGCCCAGGCAGGCGGCTGCGCGGCCGCGCCCGGCAGCAGCGCGGGCTGAGGGCCAGGGTGAGCGCCGTGTGTGCGCCGCGTCGCAGGGGCCGCCGCCAGGCAAGTGGGAGCGCGCGACGGCGGACGGCGCAGGCCTGCCGGCCACCTGGGGCCTGACCGACGCCGCGCTGGCGGCGCTTGCGAGCGACCCGCCGCCCGCCATGCTGGAGGTGCTGGGGCTCCCGCGCACGCCGGGGGGGGGAAGGGGGGGGGGTGCCCCCTGGGGGTGGTGGCCTTGCATGCAGAGCCTTTGTGAGGCAGACATGCTGCATGCCGTGCTGGTGCACCGGCGATGGCGTGAGTTGCCGCATGCGAGTGCTGGCCTCGGTCGGTGTTTGTAGTGTGTCCTGCGTGCCGGTCATAATCTCTGGCTTTGATCACGGCGCGCTTACAGTTTTGCATGTTATTAGTCTTACGCTGGTGTTCGCCTGCTCTGGCAGCGACTGACTGGCCCACCACGCCATAGAGGCAGACAGGCACAGTGGCAAGCGCTGGTGTCCCCTGATCCCGTGCCTGCACCGCCTGTCTGGCAGGCGGCTAAGAATGCGTCAGAAGTGCTGTAGCACAGCGCTCGGATGCCAAGCGCGGCGTTTGCAAATGGGCAGGTGCATGCCCGCCTCGCCGCGCTCTACCCCGAGTACGACATCGCGCACATGCCTGCCGACGCCATCCATGGGCACCCGCCCGGCTGCAGTGCAGACAGCCGGCTCGACCGCGGCGGAGACTGCGGGGCGCCCGGCGCGGTTCCGGGCGCGCGCTCGGGCGAGCCGCGGGATGCCGAGGACAGAGCAGAAGCTGCAGCGGACGCCCCAGCCTGTTTGGCCGGCCGCTGCGCGGGGCGCGGCGCGGGCGCCCGCGCGGGCGGCCCACCCGGCGACCCCGGAGCGCCGGACCCTGACTGCGGGGCAGACAGCCTGGCGGACGGCCCGGCGGGAGGCCCGGCGCACGCGCGCGTCCGCTGCGCGGCGTTCGTGGGCAACGCGGCGGCCGCCGGCGACGCGTACGCGTACCACGTGGACGCCGACCCGGCCGCCTTCCCCGACTCGCCCTGGCGCGCCCGCTTCGGCGACTATGCCAACGGCGCGCGCGACCGCCCGCTGCTCGCCTCGCTGCTCGTCTACCTGGACCCCGCCTGGCCGCGCGACTGGGGCGCCGAGACCCTGTTCCTGGACGGCCGCGCCGACGTGGGCGTCGCGGTCGCGCCGCGCCCGGGCCGTGCGGTGCTCATGGACCAGGACCTGCTGCACCGCGTGTCGGCGCCGAGCCCGGCCGCGGGCCGCCGGCCGCGCTACTCGCTGGTCTGGAAGCTGGCGTTCCTGCCGCGCGCGCCGGGCGGCGCGGCGTGCCTGGCGCGCCCGGCCTGGGGCCCGCCGGTCAGCCTGGGTTCGGCCGCGCACGTCGAGCAGGTCAAGCGCGCGCTCAAGCGCAAGGCCGCCGCCGCAGCGCTCGGCGCGTGAGGCGCTTTGGGGGGCCGCTGTGGGAGGGGCGGCATCCCAGTTGTGCTCGTTTGCAGTCCGGCTGTGGCCGCGCCTGCTTGGGAACTGAGGCCATGCCTGGTTGAGAGCTGAGGGCGGCCTTTTATTAGGTCGCAGAGCATAGTCACAGGCCCCGAACTGCGAGGTTTGGTGTTCGGTTGCGCTGAAGCTGGGTCCGCCTGCGCAACGTGGCCCATGGTGCTCAAACGTCAGAGTTGTTTCATTCTTTCAAACATAGCAAGGCGTTACGTGTTAGAACAGCTTTCTGTGTTCGTGCCATTCGTGCATAGATGGTGTTCAATCACGAATTGTTAATTTTTAGCTGGTGTGCGGTGTTGGAAACACACATGCTGTGTATTCTGCCTCCCTACACCTATTCCCGCTGCTGCTGACTGCAATTGCAGACCACGCTTGCACTCCCAAAAAGCAAGCATGCCTGAGGACTGCTCTTAGCAACTTTACTCAGCAGGCAAATCTACATGGGCATCGCAGTGCTGGGAGCTGTTCTGCCTGAGTCAGACCCATGCAGCGCTTAGTGTGCACAGATCAGCAGTTCACAGCTGCAAGGCACTCGTGACACGCACCACGGCTCTCTCAGGGGCCATGATGTTCTGCCAGTCGCCAGGCCTCCACACTCCCATGCGCACCAAACAAAGCGTGGACATGCAGCACTGTTCAAACACACAGTGCTGCTGTAGCTATAAGAACGGGTCCAAGGCTGCAAATGAGCCCCTCTCCAGCCTGGCCCTCCTATGCCGACGGCCAGGACGCGGCCGCGCCCGCGCAAGCCCTGCCACACTGCCGGTGCTGGTCACGTGTCAGGCTCGCGCACCAAGCCCCGCCCGCAGCAGGGCCCGTCAGCCTGGCGGTCCTGGCCCTGTGGAGATCGCCCGACCGCCAGCTGACGCGGGGCCTGCGGTGTGGCTCACCCCCACCGCTCCTGGCGCACCGCCCTGCCCACCAGTAGCGTGGCAGGGGCCGCTGCCCTCGGCAGGCCCGGCCGGCGCAGGCGCCGCCCTGGCCCCACACCCATGCCCCGCCTCCGCCGGCGCGGGTACCGCCGCCGTCCCGGCCCCTGACCCTGCATGAGGCCACGTCCCCTCCCCCGCGGGCGCTGCGGCGCCCGCCTCCCCGGAACTCACCACTGCGCTGGGCCGCTGCGCTGTCACCGCTGCCGCCGCCGCCGCTGCCGGTGGCGGCTCTGCCGGCCGCGCAGGGCTGCCGCCCGGGGGCGCAGGCGCATGATGCACCGCAGCCCCATTTTTTTTTGCACGCCCGTCGCCAGTATCCTGGGCCACGAGGGCAGCCCCGCCGCCGCCGCCGGCGCTCCATGGCGCGGCCCCGCCGCCCGAGCCAGGGCCGGGCTGGCAGCCGGGCCCCTGCGGGCTACCGAACGCGGCGCCCGCGCCGCCCGGTACAGACCCCTGCTGCAACCCTGGCCCCGTCGGCTGGAACCCTGGGCGTCCTGGCGGCGGCGTCCTCGGCGACGCGGCGGCCGGCGAGCTCGCCTCTGGCGCGGGCCGGCCGCCGCTGCGCGCGTTTGACAGCGCGCCCGCGAGCACGCCCCGCAGGCCCCCGGGCGCGCCGGGCGGCGGCCGCAGCGCGGCCGCGGCGGCGAGCTCGGCGTGCAGCATCGCGCGCAGGCGCGGCAGGAGCGCCGCGAAGGGCGGCCGGCCGGCCGGGTCGGCCGCCCAGCACTCGGTGAGCAGCTGCAGGAAGGCAGGTGGCATGCCCGGCGGCAGCTCCGGCCGCGCGTTGCCCACGCACACCATGAACATCACCTGCGCCCGGCCGCGCCCGGCCTCAGCGGCCCGCGCACAGCCCCGCTCCCAGGCACCCATGCTTGCAGTTGCCGGGTGCCCACGCGCATCGCCCCGCATCCAGGCGCCCATCCTCGCATGTCTCAGCCCCCCCCCCGCCGCTCCCCGCTCCCCTCCTCGCAGGTCCGCGCAGCTGCTGCCGCAAGCCCCTTACGCTACGCACATCCCTACCCTATTGCGGTGTGCGACTCTGGGCAGCGCGGCGCGGCGGCACCTGCGAGGAGATGTAGCCCTCCCAGGCGGGCCCGCCGGCGAACATCTCGTACATCAGGATCGCGAACGAGTACACGTCGGCCGCCGGGCTGAGCCGGCCGTCGCGCAGCAGCTCCGCGGGCTGGTATGCCACGGTGCCTGCCGCGCCCCGGCGCGGGGGTTGACGGTGAGGGTGAGGGCTAGGGTTGAGGTTGCGCGCGCATCAGGCCTCGGGCACTGCGGAGCGCCGTGGCTGCAGCAGACAAGCAGCCTGCCCGGCGCAGGCGCGGCCGCCAGGGCGCGGCGCGGAGGAGCGCAGGCGTCCTGGGGCGAGGGCCGGCGGGCGCGGCGCGCCATGGGTCTGTGTGGTTAGGTGCTCTCCAGCAGTGGCCTCATACGGGAATTGTCCAGCTTGCAGGTGAGTAGGCGCGCCCCCAGGGGGAGGGGGGGTTGAGGCGGCGCACCATAGGTCTGCGTGGACATGTGCGTCGCGCCAGTCTCCAGCAGGCGGCTCATGCCAAAGTCGCCCAGCTTGCAGGTGAACAGGCGCGCGTCGCCGCCCTGGCTGGAGCTCTTCAGAAGCACGTTCTCCGGCTTCAGATCGCCGTGCAGAACGCCCAGGCTGTGCAGGTACGCCATCCCGGACGCGATCTCGAGCAGGCTGCGCAGGATGGCGACCATGTCGGGCGCGCCGTCCGCGCGCCGCCGGAACTTCCCCTTGGCGATCGCGGCGCCCAGGTGCGAGCGGTCGCAGTATTCCAGCAGCAGCCACGTCTCCATGGGTACCGGCCGCTCCTGTCCAGACTGCACGCCGTTTGATGCACCCATAGACGTGCACGGCACACCGTGTGCACTCGACACATGCACATAGCACCTGGTTGCATGCGCGCTCCTGCTCCGCACAGCGCTGCAATGACCCGGACTGCCTGCTGCCAAATGCGTGTGCAACTCGCTCAATCAGCCTGTGCGCCCACGGCTGTGAGGCCCGAGGGCGCGCCCGCACCTCGCCCCCGGCGGCAGCGCCCTCGCCGCCCCAGCCGGCGGCGGCCGCGTCGCCGACGCCAGAGTTGGCCGTGCGCAGCGGGTTGCGCGGGTCGCTCGACACGATGTTGAAGATGCGGTAGGTGGTTACCTGCGCCGCGGGTCTCTCGATGAGCAGGATAGGGTGAGGTTTGACCTTCAGGGTTCAGGCATGCAGTGAGGGACCCTCTGAGGCAGCCGGGGATACCCGCTCACCCCAGATCCATGGGATTTGGTGCCACCCGAACGATAGCGCGCGCGCGGCTGGCAGCCGGGCTGCGCACGGCCGTGGCGCTGGTGCGCGAGCAAACTCGTTGTCGGCAGGCGTGCGGCGCTGCCAGCGGGCGTGCGCCCCAAAGCATGAGTGCTGGATCCGTGTGTCGCGGGGCTGCGAGCACGCCGGCCCCGCACATTGCGCAGTGGTACAGGTGTGAGCGTGCGCAGTGCCGCACAGCAGGCGCATCGCTCACCAGGCAGGCGCACAGACAGGCGGCCGGGCGCCGGTGCCGGCCCGCCGCGAGCGGCCCCCGCGCAGCTGGGCGGGCCTGGGCGGGGGGCTGCTGATGCGACTTAACCTTATCCCTGAACCCTATGTCTGAACGCACGGCGCGGGCCGCACCACGTTGGGGTGCTGGATGGCGGTCGCCAGCTCGGACTCGCGCAGCGCCAGGTTGCGCTCGGTCTCGGCCGCGTGCTCGATCACCTTAATGGCGACCAGCGCGCCCTGCCAGCGCGCCTTGTACACCTTGCCGTACGAGCCTGCGCGCGTTGCGTGGCAGCCGTGAGCAAAGCCTTGCCATACAAGCCTGTGAGCGCGCCGCGAGGGGGCGTGGGCGGCAAGGCGGCGCCGCGCCTGCTCGCCCAGACGCACAGCTTGGCGCGGAGCCTGCAGCTTGGTTGCAGCACTGACAACATGCACGTATGCACAGCGCTGTGACGTTGATACGATGTGGCTTCAGATGGCTGGGTAAGGACAGCGCCTCAGGATGCGCCTGGGTCCAGCGCAGGCCGGCGTGGGGTTTCGGCACAGCTTGTGTCAGCGACTACGGCGTGCACCTTCCTAGACTCGGGCCAGACAAACATGGCCGTGCGCGGTGATGTTTCAAAGATCGTTAAAACGGGCACATGGGCGGCGCACCTTTGCCCAGCAGCGGGCCGACCTCGACGGCGGAGAAGAGGTCGCGCGTGCGGTCGCGCAGCAGGCTGCCGACATTGCTGGGCGCGCCCGCCAGGCCGCCGCCGTTGCGCGAGGCGGCGCTCGGCGTGCGCGCGAGCATGCTGGGCGAGCCGCCGCCCGACAGCGCCGCGCCCGACGCGGAGCGCCCGCTCACCGCCCAGCGCTCGGCGCGCCTGCGCGGGCCGGGGTGAGGGTGCTCTTCCAGGGTGTCAATGCAACCGCCCAGGTGAAGCACTGTCGATGCATCAGGCCGGGAGCACCGCTCACAGGGCCACGAGCCCCGCGGGCCGCCCCAGCGCTGGCAGCGCTCCGCGCATGGTGGGGCCGAGCCACCGCAGCGTGGTTGCGGGATGGTGCTGCAGCCATGCCCCGCTGCACGAGGTCCAGCTTCGGCGAAGCGCCCGCATGCACCCATGCCCGTCGGGGCAATTTCGGGGGCGCACCCGGCGCCGTTGGCGCGCGGCTCCAGGCGCTCGCTGAGCGCGCTGCTCGCGCCGCGCGACATGGGCCCCGGCCCGCTATCGGTCGGGCTGCCGGACTTGGCTGCTGCCAGCACGTCTGCCTGCGCAGGCAGCGCGCCGAGTCGGGCGCCCGCACAGGTTGTCGCCGGTATGCATGCTGCGCCTGCCCTGCTAGCACGCCGGCCAGGCGCGTGCAACCCCAGTCGAGCATGACAATAGGGGCTGCGCGGAGACCCCGCATGCGAAACGCCCACAGTACGGCGGCCGCCGCGTCTGCGTGAGGGCATGTGAAGCCGCCCTACTCGACCAGGCTTCCGAACCGTACAGCTCACACAAAGCTGTGAATGTTTACGCAGCCAGCAGCGGCGCCCATGACCAGGGACGCCGACAGGGCGTAGACCACCACACTGCGTGGCTGACGCCCCGGGGGCCCCCGGGGCGGCGCGCGCGTCCTCGCACGCCGCTGAGCAGTCGTCATCGCATTTTGGTGGTCTATGCCCCCCAGGCGTCCCGAGCGCAGGCCACGTGAACATTCTTGGGCGCGCGGGGCGGCGCGCGCCTCCTCGCGCGCCAGCTTGGCGGAGCCGCGCTGCCACCAGAGCCAGAGCAGGAAGAGGCCGACCAGCAGCAGGAAGAGCATGGCGCCCACGCCGATGATCAGCGCCGCCCACCACCTCAGCTTCGGCTGCGGCACCCCGCCGCCTTCCATGGCTGCGCGCGCGGGGACCGCCTCGCGCCTCAGAGCCCGCGAGCCTGCGAATTGCTGACAAGCCCCCACGGCGCCACGAGTGTGTTGCCTTGCTGCTGTGACAACGCAATGAGAGGCCTCACATGCGCTGCCCGCCTCTAGCGCGCGCGGGCAGGCGCGCACCGCCGCCCTTCACGCCGACCGCGCCGGCGAACGGGTCCGGCACACAGATGATTCGCGCGTTGATAGACGTCACATTGGCGACGCCGACAGGTTGATTGCCCGGCGCCTCCAGGTCGGCGATGGACTGCTGCAGCCAGTGCGCGCCCTGCAGCAGCAGCGTGTCCGTGCCGATCCTCTGCACGTCCTGCCCGTACCCCGCCTGCTGCAGCTCGAAGGACACCTGGCGCGCGCGCGCCGCGGCAGTCAGCGGCGCGCGGGCGCGCCGCGCCGGGCGCGCGCGAGCGCCGGCGTGCGCAGGGCCCGCGTCTGCGTACATGGCCTGCAGGGCGCTGCCGGGTGGCGGCCCCGCCGCTTCCCAGCGACGTCCCCCGCCGCCTCGGCAGCCGTGTCCTGGTAAACTTGCACGCCTTCCATGAATAACCAAACCATGTACCCTACCCCACCCGCGCGTCTGGAAAATCTTGCACGCCAGCTGTGGAGGCGCGCACCGTGTCTTGGAAGAACTTGCATCCCATCCACGCGTCCTCGGAGTAGTAGTAGGTCAGCGTATTGTTGAACGTGAGCTGCGCGCGCGCGCACGCAGCGCCCGTCAAAGCCCGCAGCCGACGGCAGAGCCTGCCTCTCCCCCTGCGGACAGCCTCCAACGTGTGTGCTTTGTTAAAGGCCCGCGTGCTCGGCGACCGCATCCGGCGGGGAGTGGTTTTTGCTTGGGCAATGCAGACGCATGCCAAGCCCAGGCCATGTAAAACAGAACCAGCCGCTCCCAGAGGCCCGCCCCTGCTCTCTGCACGAGGCCAGGCTGCGGGCAAGCAGTCCCCACAGAAGCACTGGCAACCTGGGGACGCCGCTGTGTGACAGATTTACTCCTCATACGCAAAACACCTCACGCCAGGGCACGACAGCGTGGGCGCGGGCGCGCGGGCGCACAGCGGCGCCGGGCTGCACGATGATACTGGGCCAAGGGCCCAGGCCGGCGATCTGGTAGCGCGTCTGCCAGTCAGGCGCGGCAATGTGGCGCGAGGCGGAGTTGCGCAGCGTCATGTTGGCGAAGCCCACCGCCGAGCCATTACCCACCTGCACGGCAGGGCCGAGCCTGTGAGCTGCGGGCTGCAACCACCAAGGTAAACCCTGCGCACGGCCATGCCTCACAAGCGCAGCGGGCGCGCTCGTCCTGACAACAACAGACCCGGAGACATGAGCCCACTGTGCCTGCGAAACCAGCCAGGACCACCGACCAAATGCGTCGCAAGGAGAGGAGTACCTCCTTCTTCAAGCACTCAGCAGACAACAGCGCAGAAGGGTTAAGCTCTGTCATGGCAGCGAAGGAAAACTGGCCCGCGCCCAGCGCCCGCTAGCAACGCCCCTTACATAGGCCTGCCAGCACGGCGGGGCGCCGCACCAGCATCACGCTCGTCATCTGCCCAAAGTTCAGCACCGCCGGCACGTCGCCGTCTGCGCCGCGAATGTGCGTTCACATTAATGCACATGTTAATTCATTTCTTGTGGGCGCCCTGTTCAGCTTGCCAGGCTTTGGCGAACACCAGGGGGGCCTAGTCTCTGCTGCGCTGGCTGCGAGCACATGCAGACACTGAGCGGATCCTGGCACTCTGCATGCTGGTGCTCTTGCAGCAGGGCGCGCACGCGCCAGAAGCACTGCGAGCGGGGGCCACAGCGCAGGCAATGGGCTATGCACAACCAAGCTCGCGTGTCAGGTGCACAGGCACCGGCAGGTGCAGAGGCGCCGACAGTGCAGGACATGGCGGCCGGGCGGCGCACCGCCCTCGAGCATCACGCGGCGGTTGGAGAAGATGACGGTCCCGCTCGGCGCCTTCCATGTCGCGGGCGTCAGCGTGATGGTGCCTGCGCGGCGCCGGCCAGGCGGGCTCAGCGAGCCCGGGCTCAGGCCTTGCAAGTGGAGACGCAGTTTGCTTATTTGGCCGCGAGGTGCCCTCTGCCCTCTGCCAGAACTCATGCAGCTGCAGATGCAGCAGCAGCAGCAGCAGCAACGCGGACGCCTCTACAAGGGCACTGCACCGGGGTTGCGCCTATGTGTAGCCAGGCGCGCCGAGCGCAGGCCGGCGGGGACGCCGCGGCAGTCGGGCACAGTCGTGGCGCACCATGGATGACCACCTTGCTCACGGACTGGTCGAGCAGCGCCTCCGCCAGCTGCGTCGCGCCAAACACGAGCCGCGCCGGGCTATTGAAGTCGATGCCCACAAACTGCGCCCGCGCCCGCTCCCCGGCGCAGCATGCTAGCAGCAGCGCCGCAGCAAGTCGCCACACTCCCGCCGGCAGCGCCCAGCCGCGGCGCGTCAGGCGCATTGCACGCGCGTGCTCTCCACAGGAGCACACCGCATTGCCGCAAGGCTCGCTGGGTGCGGGCCAGGCAGTTTTGAGGGGTCCGTGCGCCAGTACGGCTCAGACTGCCGCCATGCGGCCCGCCCGCGCAGGGCCGAGCCCGCCTCCTAGGCCAATCAACGAGCGCCAAGCACGCGACCCGCCAGCAGCGCCCCCTGCGCCTGTGATTGCGGTGCGCCGCAGTGTATGCGACTGCCCACTGCAGTGGCAAGTACTGCACGCGAGCACTGGCGCACACGCACAACACCTCTGCCCAAGATATGCGCCCTGGACCAGAGCTGAGGGTAGTATACACAGCAGGGGGGCTGCTCTGCGGCAGTGTCTCGGATGCGTGTGCACTACCTCCCAACCACTGCTAGGGTTGCTCTCTGAGCTCGAGAGGGAGCTCCCTGGAAGCCCAGGCAGGCTGACTTATAACAAGCGTATAACACGCACATTGTCCTCCGAGTGCAGCACCTTCACAGTGTGATGGGGACCCAGACAGCAGCAGGTGCGTGTTAGCCATTGGTGTTCGCTGTGCTCCCCTCAGGTCGGCGAGCATGTGCGCGCAGAGGCACGCTCGAATACATAGTGACTGTGGTCTCGCTGCACAGGCGTGCCGGGCACAACACATGACGCTGCCTGCCCCCGCTTTGACGGCCTGGCACGGGCAGAGCGCGCGGCGGCGCAGCCAGGCAGCCTGCCGCAGCCCTTCACCTTGTGCGCGCCCCGCTGCCGCTGCACAAGCCTGGCGTGCAAGCCTGGCGCTCATACGTCGCTGCTGTCGTGCAGCGAGGCGCGCGTCACGTATCCAACAGCAGAGGAGGCTGAAATTGTGTGCCGGTCGCTCGACGTAGACCGCGAGGTGCGCGCATTAACATTCTGTTGTCTGTTTTTCCAAAGCAGATAGTTAACTCTGCCGGCTTGACCTGTGCCGGTGCGTCGGCGCAGCTGCGGCCAGAGCAGGTCACGAGGCGGCTGGGCACCGACGGGGCCGACCTGCTCATGTGCGCCCCTTGGTTCCTGTCCCGGGCCCAGCTGAGTCAGCCTGGAAGCCTGCCCTGGACATCACGCGTGACTGTGCGTGCGGCATGCGTGCAGATCCTTCACGGCCGCGGATGCGCGCACGTTGCGCGCCGCGGTCGGGTCGCTCTGCGACCTGATGGGGCTGGCCACGCGCACGCTGGAGGCCTTTGGGCCCGGCGCCACAGAGGAGCACATATGTGCAGACCGACTTGTAGATACATAAGCATGTTGAGCAGACATTGGCCAGGTACTAAGGACTCGAAGCCAAAGCTTCACCTTCTGTGTGGGTTACAGTTAGAAATAGTTAGACGGTACAGCCTTCATCAGCCATGGCCAGCTTCTGCTCAGACAGCCAAGCTCAGGCCCTGCAGGTTTGGGACACAGCCATGCTCAGGCTTCACACACATTGCTTTTGCGCACTCTGCTACGCACAACGTCCAGTGAAGTCTCCTGCTGTGCGTGGACGGTCGTGTCCCTGCCACACCTATAAGTGCTAGCATGCGTCTGGGCATGCACAGCTAGTGCAGGAGGGCGACACCTGTCCCGCTTGCTAGCCCTGAGCAGTCTGGTTGACCGGACGTTGACCAGGCAAAGGGAGCTCAGCATCAGAGCAAATGGCGGGCCGCTCCCGCCCGGGCTCCAAGGTCGGCAAGCGCAAGGTGCTCGCGCTGCCGCCAGGCAGGGCGGCGCCGCCGAAGGCGAGGACGCTGGACGCGCGCTTCACGCGCCTGCTCGAGCTGCGCGGCGACGCGGCGCACCGCCAGGCGGGCGCGCGGCAGCAGCTGCTGGCCAAGAAGCGCGGCCAGAAGCCCGCCCCGCCCGCTGCGGCTGTCAAGGCACGCGCTGCTCTGCTCTTTGCAGCAGATACACTGCTGTATATCAGACTTGTGTGAAAGTGATTTGCTTGGCCAGTATTGCATGAGCGGGCCAGGCGCTCGCCTCTGGCGTCTGGGAAGGCAGCTCGGCGTTCCGCGCTCTATTGGCAGACACATGCGATGCCGACTGGCCGGCCCCCTATGCACTGAAAGAGTGAACGAATGAATAACAGCCGTGTAGCAGCCACTGAGCTGCTGGCCGCTGCCGTGGCAGGCACGGCCGGGCAAGCAGGCGGGTGGCGCGAAAACGGCGAAGCGGCGGGAGCGCGGCAGTGCCGTGCTCGGCGGCGGCCCGGGCGCCCAGCGGCCCACCGCCGCGCCTGCGGCCGGGAAGCCCGGCAAGGGTGCGCAGGCGCTGCTCGGTCGCCGGTGTGCAGATATGGCTGCGGGCTTGCCAGTGCGCCTGTTTGTGTGGGAAGCTTAGTGCAGCAGGGAACACATTTTCTTTTAACGGAAAATTTGGCAGCCAGGCTCAGCAGCGACTGCCGCGCCCGCACTGCGGCGGGTGGCCAGGGCGCGCATGCGCTCCTCGTTGTTTGCTTGACATCGGCATGCACATCTGCCATGCGGTGGCTTATGCCTGCGCGAGCTGCTGTCTGCACGTGCGGCTGATCCGATAGCTGTCGTGCAGGCCGGAGGAAGGTTGGGAACAGGCCCCGACCAAAGCGGCGCGACGGCGCACGAGCAGGCGCCAAGGAGGGCCGCGCTGCACCCGTGGCATAGGGCCGCGCTGCTCGCAGATTGCTTGGGGCCGACCCTCGGCAGCGCACAATGCTCGCTCATGCAACGGGCGCTGTCAGAGGTTCCCAGGGTCAGGCAGCGCGCCGGTTTGTCACGCATGCGCGTGCAGCCTCAAGTAGCCAGCAGGGCGGTTGCAGTCTGCTTGCTGTGCACTACTGCAAGCGCATGGCGGTGCATGGTGAGGCGCACAAGCAATGACCGCCGTGCCATGTATAACATATGGTACCTCTGCAGCCAGTTTTGCGTAAAGACAACGGCGGCGGTGCACTCTATATGCGTGTGCTTGTATGCTTGCACGGCTTGTTTTTGGCCAATATCTAGCCCACTTTGATCACCATTTTGCGACCTACACTACACTGCGAAGCAGAGAGAACACGTAGTGATCAGCGCACGGTTAAGGCTTTGTTGTGCATGAGCAAAGGGCGAGCCTGAGCAGACAGCGCGCTGTGAAATAGATCATCGAGGCACAACAGCGCGCACAGACGGCGCGCGCACAGGAGTTGCATGATGACACAGGCAAGCCGCACTGCTGGGGCTTCGCAGATTGAAAACACACGTTTGTTCTACACGATGTACACATACATGTCCCACCACAGACAGAGCCCTACACCGCTGCGGCGACATCGGGTTCCAGCTCAAAGTTGGACAGCACCTTGCTCTCCAGGTGGCGTCCGTAGCGAACGGGCTTCAGGCCCCGCGCCGCACCCCCTGGCGACGCGCCCGCCAGCTGCGGCAGCGGCGCCACGACCGCCTCAAACGCCGGCTCGTAGAAGAACGGCAGGCTCACGCGCGAGCGGCTGGGGTCCGCGTTGATCACCCGGTGTGCGGTCGGCTGCGGCGCGGGGCATGCCCAGTCAGCCGAAGCTGCACAGAAGTCGACAGACTTTGCACCCAGCATGAATGTTGCAGGGCTACGTGACCAGCACAGCGAGTGGCCGCAGTGATGCAGGCTGCATGCCAGCTCATGGCGGCACTTTCACACGTTTGTGCTGACGGGCTCGCGGGAGTCCAGGCAACGGCCCACCATGCTTGAGTGCATGCGCTTGCAGTCATACCTGCAGCGATGACCGCGTCCTTTGAGTGGTGGTAGCCCAGCAAGGAACCATGGATGCCGAGCTTGCAGACCATTGAATGTAACGCATGAGCTGGAGCTTGGCGAGGCTCTAGCCTGATGGGGCTCGCTGACCGCGGAACGCACCTGGTACAGCCCATGCGTCCACACGCGCAGCATGTCGCCGATGTTGCACACCAGCGTCCCGGGGATGGGGTCCGCGGCCACCCACTGCCCGGCCGCATTTTTCACCTGCGCGGTGTGCACGCTCTAGGTGAGCAACGTGCTGAAGATGCACTGCATGCTGGCTGCTATGACCGCTGGTCTGTGCACCAAAGGCAGGTCCTCCTGAGCGAGTGACAGGCCCATCATGCACACATTCGCTATAAAGCACATGCTGTGCTGTACTGTACGGGGCTGGGGGTGGGTGCTAGCCACTGATGGTGATCAATCAATGCAGCGAAAGCAGCGGTCAAAGCTCAGATGTCAAGCTCAGATGGATTAAGCACAGACAGCACGGGCACACCATGAGAACACGGGTGGCACATTGGTGCACCTGCTTACACGCACCTGCAGCGCCGACACCCCCGGCTCCTGGTTGACCAGCGTAAGCAGGCCGTAGTCGGTGTGCTCGCCGCACGATAGCTGCACCGAGCGCTCCACCTCGCGGCCGCGCGCCGCCCGCGCGGCGCCCTCGCCGGCCGGCACCGCCCTGTCCGCAAGATCCGGCGCGGCGGCCTGCCCACACATGCAGGGGCCATGAGAGCCCCGCCGACAGAGCTAGGTTATTCTGGTGTGGCACCAGGCACGCCGCCTCCCTGTCGCACGGTGCTTCAGCAACGCCGCCCCGGACCTACAACCACGCCCCACGAGGCGAGGCACAGGCCTTCCCTATGCCCTACCTAACCCTGGCAGAGCGTCAGGCCGCACCTGCGGGAGCGGCGGGTAGAAGATGACGCGCGCGGTCCAGTAGCTGCTCGCGCCCGTCGTGCCGCCCGCGGCTGCGGCCTCGAAGGTCGCCTCCTCATGTCCCAGGCCAAGCGCAATGCCTGCAGCCCCGCGGCAGCCCTCGTACTCCAGCAGCCGGCGGGCAGGGCCTGTGTCCGCCGCCGCGTGACTGTGCCATGGGCTGCTGCTGACGCATCAGGGAGGCTTGCGCAGGCTATCAACGGCGAGTTCAGGGAAGCCATGCGTGGCGTCACACGCCTCGCGCACCTCGCATTAGAGCCTGTCCAAGCCTCAGGCAGCTGGCCACGTGCCGCCGCAGCGCGGCCTCAAACGCCGGCAGCTGCGACGGCCACTGGTTGCCGCCATGCAGTGGGCTGTAGGGGTCTCCCCGCGCCTGCACAGTGAAGGTTTCTGCTGACGCATGCATGCCTGCCACGCCCTGTAAGCAGACCTCCATGGCCTTGTTGAATGAACTACAACTACTACTGCAGCTGAGCTTTGCGTGTGCAAATGGCCAGACATACGATGCCCAACGGTGACAGTACTGGCAAGGAACCTGCGTACGCGGTGATGTCAGCCTTCTCTGGAGGTGAGGACAGGCGCCGCACCGCGCATGCATCCGCGCTCTCCTCCCTGTACAGGTCGATGGCCTCGTGCCAGTCCTGCAGGGGCGGCATGCATATGAACCTAGGATCTCCATGCACATGATATTGCGCCTGGTCTTCTGTGTCACTGCAGCAGGCTCGTCAATGCCTGCCAACGAGGCAGCATTACCACCTTGTGCCTTCCAAAGCTTGAGACAGCATTGGTGCACCATACCTGTCAGGAGCGCACCCGTGCAAAGCCGCCATCATACCGCGTGACATTGTCGCCGAGCTGCTGGTAACCCCGGAAGTGTGCGCGCGGCGAGAGCGCTATCTGCTGCTTCACGCTCTCCTGCACCACGCTCACCAGCTCAACAAGCTGCACTCCGATCTGAAAGCAGAACGCCGGTTCACACTGATCACGTCAGCTGCAAGGCAGAGAGCCAGAGCGCGCCGGCAGAGCAAACCAGCGCCGGGCCTGCTCTAGAACGTCAGCGCACTCGCTGTCCGGGATGCCTGCGGCAGCGTCAAACAGTCTGTCTATGAAAGGGAGCTATGACTGCGACGCACTGCCTGGTATAGAAAACCAGTCACACTGCAGAGTCTCTTAGCACCGCAACGCACCATGGTTCTTCACATAGAAGAAGCCAGTCTCCAGGCACGCCCTGTGCAACTGCTCCGCGGCCGCTGCTTTGGCGTCCGATGCCTGTTCGTAACAGTGTTGAGAGCCAGTCACTGCACCAGTGCCTCCACGGCAACTAGAACCTGTCCTGTCGCTACCTCTGCTCTGAAGGAGAGCAATAAAGGGGGTGGTCATGTCTGCAGCATCAGTGAACTGCGTCTTGCTCTTTGAGTTTCTAAACTCGCAGCAGGTGCAGGCGCACCCCATGCACCAGCAGACCGGATACGTCGATGATAGGTATGCTCGTGAAGGCGCGCAGCAGCCTGGCCAGGCCCCTGCACTCGCTGCGCCGCAGTGCCTGCATGGGCGGGCGGCCTCTCCACGTACTGTGAGGGACTGTAACAGACAAACGTACTGGGAGCCACCTGGGGCTGTGTCATATGTCCAGCCTAACTTGGCAGAGGAGAAATGTTCAAATTTCAGGTCTGCTGCTGGCTTTTGCGCGGCAACTGTGGTGGCGGTGGCGCTGCCGCGCGTGTTCAGCAATCCACAGCGCTTAACCAGGGTGCTCTGTAGCTTCTCAAGTGCGGGCGAGGTTGAGCCCTGTCGCGCCTGGCAGACGCTGCCAATAACCTGGTACGCTGCCATGGCCTGCGCAAGCTCGATTGTGCCTTCATCATATAACAAGTCTTGCTGCTGGGCAAAGGCGAGCTTCGTACTGTGCACACAAAAACTTCCTGTTTTCACTTGTGCATTGGTAACCCAAGCTCAAACCCGGCGCGCAGGCGCTGTCAGGGCTGACAGCGCACGCCGGATGACGTCGCTGTGGCGGCGCTGCCTGGTTGCCCTGGCAGCTGCCTGCCTCTGCGGTGCGTGCCCCGCCGTATGCGCTGTGCATCTACGCCTGTAGCACCCTGGCACAGTTGGCACCACCACAGGCGCCGGATGCGCAGGCGCGGCAGCTTCAGCCGTCCATGGCGGCCTCGCCCCAGCACCAGGCCCAAGTCCCGCAGCCGGGACGTCGACTGAGCGCGGCACGTCGTCGGAAAGCGCTGGCGTGCGAGTCCGCTGGTCTGCGGCGGATGCGGCGCGCGCAAGCGCATTATACAATGCGACCGTGGAGGAGCGCGGCGTGCGTGCGATGCAGACCTATGGCATAGGCCTGCAGCGGCAAGCCAAGGGCGGGCAGCCCGGCAGCGCGCGGCAGCCGGACGGCGGCCTGCCCGACAGCGCGGCCTCGCTTGCCAGCGCCCCCGCCGGCGGCGCCAGTGCCGGCCCCGATCTGAGCGCGTCGGGCCCGGCCCTGCCCGTGGCCAGCTTCAGCGCAGAGCCCGTGCGCAGCCTGGCCACAGGCGGCGGCGCGGAGGCTGCGGACCAGACCCAGGCAACCCAGGGGCCTGTTCCATACGGCGGCGGCCCTGCTGGGCCGGCCGCGTACGCGGCCGCGGTGGCCGACGCGCGGCAGGCCGCGAGCGGGTGGAAGCCCAGCACGGGCCTCGGCCTGGAGCGCATGCCCGCGCAGACGCGGCCGCTGGGCGACTGGGAGGCCGCGCTGGCGGCGTCCGTCGCGGCCAGGTCGCCAAATCCTGGGCGAGGTCAGACGGCCGCGCGGGCCGGGCCCGCGCTGCCGCCTGAGGCCCAGACCAAGCTGGCGCCCGGCGCGCGGCGGCTGCTGGCGGTGCCGGCGCATGGCGCAGAGGCTTCCGGGGCTGCTGCAGGGCAGGCGGGGAGCGGCAGCGGGGGGCCGGGCGTACATACAGGCGGGGCCAAGGTCAAGCTCGCGGTCAAGGTGCGCAGGGATGAGCGCGCCGACCCTGCGCGGACCGGCCTCGGCCCAGCCGCGGCAGAGGGCGGCAGGGAGGCAGCGCTGGCATACGCCCATAAGCGCGACGCGGCGCGGGTGTCGGCCGAGGCATGGCGGCCCGCCGCCGACAGCCAGCAGGGAGCGCGGGGCGTGGCGGCCGCGGCGGGTCCTACGGGGTTTGGCTTTGACATCGCCGGCGAGGGCGGCGGCGGCCTGCGCAGCGCGCGGCTGGCTGTGGCTGCGCCCGGCGCTCTCGCGCGGTCCGGGGCGGTGGACGCCCTGCTGGCGGCGGTCGCGCCGCTGGCGGCGCACGCCAGGAGTCGCGTTGCGCAGGTGGGCCGGCCCCCATGCGCCTTAACCCCACGGTCGCACCTCCGCAGCCCACTGGCACTGCCACCAGAGCTCGTTTCGCGCCACAGGTGCTGCATGCCCTCGCCAGGCACGCCAATGCATGTGTGGGGCTCTCGTAACATACTCATGTACCACGCTGGTACAAGCGCTGGACTTGCCTGATCAATCCACGCCCCTCGAGGACCCAACCGCATCTGCTCAGAGCGCGGCGAAACAGCACATCTCAAAGCAGGGCCGAAAAGCACGACCTCTAAGGTGCTAAATATGCAGCGCTTTACACACACCCACACTCCCATGCACGGCTAGGGCTTTGCTGAAAGAGCCCCGGGCGTCCCCTGCGCGCGACAGAGGAAGCTGGCGGGGGAGGCTGAGCACGGGCGCCTGGTGTGGGGAGGGTCGCCTGGGGGCGGCGAGGGGGCGCCCGCCGGCAGCATGCCTGCCGCAGGGGATGCTCAGGCGGGCGGCAGGCCGGCGGCAGGAGCGGGGCCGCTGGCTGAGCCCGACACGCGCCCAGCCGCGGTGGTAAACAGGAGCCCGCTGGCCGCCGCGGCTGCGCAGCTGCGCATGCCTGCTGGAGCGGCGCCGGCGCGCCCCCGCCCGCTGCGTGCGCAGACTTGCATGCCCTGGGGGTCAGATCAGGGCCTCTGCATGCACTGTGGGCCATGAAAGGCATAGCTGGGTGCTCAGCATCCGGCTGCCTCCCCATCTCCAGACTCACGCTGTGGGTCATGGACCACCTGTTAGCGCCATATTGGCCGCCCAGTGTGCTCACGCTGCCCGCACGGCGCGCGTCTGTGCAAGCCCTTGCACGCCGCTTTGCTGCTCACGTCCGCTGTGCACGCCGCAGGAGGGCGCACGCGAGGCGATCGCGATCGGCGACGTCGCGGGCGGGCCTGCGCGCGGCGCGGCGGCCTTTGCGGGCGCCGACATCGGCGCGCAGCGGGCCCTGGCCATCGCCGCGCTGGCCGCGCTCTGCTTCTCCTGTGCGCCCCGCTCTGCCAAAGCTCCCGCGCGCCTCCGGGCTGCCGCCGCCCCTGTCAGCATGCGTGTCCCGAGCGCGTGCACGTCGCCAGAGACGCGCTTTCTGCGCACCCCGCTCCTGCATGCCCCCGAGTTGTCCCACCCAGGCTTGGTGCCGAGTCTGTTCTGATGTGACAGCGCTGCGGCGGTGAGGGTGCGCGTCGCCTCCCCATTACGCCCGCGGCACGTGCTGAGAGCAGCCCGCTGCTGCGCAGGCCTGGCAGCGGCCGCCCTGCACGCAGCCCTGCGCCGGCTCCTGCGGCAGCCCGAGCGCGGCGAGGCGTGGCAGCAGCAGTGCGTGACGCTGCTGCAGCACACCACGGGCGCCGAGCTCAGGGCGGCCTGAGCCTGGTGTGCGCACACCGCGGTGGTAAGCGTGAGGCAGGCCCCAGTGCAGCTGCGCAGGGCGCGGCTGCAGCTGTCAGCGTGCGGAGAGCTTGGGGCCTGGGCTATGGCATGCGGAATCTCGCATAGTAGCTATGGGGCATGCGGAGCAATGGCGGCAGCAGGGCATCATGCTGCTGCAGCGGCACGCTGGCAAGAAGCCCGGGTAGGCAGGTCCAGATTGTGTACATCATGGCAGATGCGGGGCGCGGCAAAGCGCGCTGACAGAGAGTGCCACTGGGCGTGCTGCTGCCGCGGAAGCGAGCGCGCATAGCCAACAGGGACAACATGGCAGGAACTGTGACTCTTAGCATGGTGCAGTGAAGCGTGCCGGTGCTGTCGCGTGCCATATCAGCTTGAAGTGCTGCGAAGTGATGAGCATGTCTTTTGCATAGCCTGGTTTGAAGGAGCAGCCTCTTTGCATGCTGCGCATGCTGTGCTACTGCGTCCATGTGCCTGAAAATTTATGGGCAAGACCAGGCCCTGGACATACTTTACAATTTACAGCGCACAGAGACAGAGTCAGTCGCGCGCACAGTTGTCCTCTTGCTGCAACTAAGACTCCTGTGGTGACTGCCTTCACTGTCCATGCGACTTGTTCTCCACGTGCAGGGCGGAGCCACGCGCCGCTCACACTGGGGTGTCATAACGTGCAGCCAAGCGTACCCACAGCCGCCGCTGCTGCTGAGAGATGTCAGAGTGGTGGTTGTCTCGCCCAAGCATGCTGCCAACGTTGGCGCAGTAGCAAGAGGCATGGCCTGCTTCGAGGCACGCTCGCCAGCCTGCCGCCTTGTAAGTCTGTGTGCTTTGCACTGCTATCCGACACTGACTGCTGCGGAGTGGCCGCTCGCAGACTGACGACCTGTGGGTGGTGGCTCCACGGTGCATTGTGCGGTGCTCAGAGTCTGAAAAGGTAACCGCTTCCCATCAGCGCTCAAGAGCGCTGCGCGTACTCTTTGCAGAACAGGACAGAGGTGTACTGTGTGTGTGTACTGATGTCTCGTCCATATCAAGCCAACACATAACAGGCACCTGCTTGCTGACGGGTTCGTCGCGCAGATAGCCCTGGGAGCGAGCGCGCTCGAGCGCGCCACAGAGGTGGCCACGCTGCAGGAGGCGCTCGCCGCCTGCGCCGGCAGCGTCGGCTTCACGCGCCGCGCCGGCAGCGTGCGCCGCGTGCACAGCAGCCTGCGCCGCTTCGCCGAGGCGCACCCCGCATACCTGCTGCCGCGCGCTCTTGAGCGGGACTATGACGACGGTGCTGCCGCTGCGCATGCCGCCAGCAGCTCTGCCGCTAGCCCGGGCCTGGCGCGTGCTGCGGAGCCAGCGCCTGCGAAGGCCGTCGTTGCCGGCCTCTCTGCTGGCAATGATGCGGCACACAGCCCTGGGCTGGCGAGCGCTGCGGACGCCGGCACGGGAGGGACCGGCGGCGGCGCGCTCCCGCCGGCGCGCCTGGCGCTTGTGTTTGGGCGCGAGGAGTCCGGGCTGCAGGCGCGCACGCTGGCCTATACGCAAGTGGCTGCTGCTGCATGCTCGGCATGCAGCATCATCTGCCTTAGACAGCGCGCAGGCCGAGGAGCCGACCGAGGTAGGCAGTGTGCCCAGGCCCCATTGCATGATGTCCGTGGATACGGTAGGGTAGGGAGACTCTCTGGGGAGCACCAGCAGCCCCTCAGGATGCGGAGCTGGCGCAGGCGGGGTTGGTGAACATTACACACACGCATTGCATACCCCGCATGCTCGCACGGCCGGCCTGCCCAGCCCCCGGGCCGGCGCGCAGGACGCGGAGCTGGCGCTGTGCGCGCACTGCTGCGCGATCCCGACCGGCCGCGCGCAGCCCAGCATGAACCTGTCGCACGCGGCCGCGGTCGTGCTGGCGCAGCTGTTCGAGCTGCGGCTGAGCGCGGGTGGCGGCGCGACGACGGGCGTCGTGGAGGTGGACGGTGCGGAGAGCGCGCCCGCTGCGGCGCATGTGCATGCCAGCTGGCCCCGCAGGGACCATGCATGCTGACTGTCGAGAGAGCGCACCGCTCTGGGCAGGCTGGGCCTGAGCCCCACAGGCCGCTGTGGGTCCGGCACCGCGCACACCTGCTTGCAGACGCGTCACTGCAGTGGGCGCCTCGCCCTACCCTCACCCTATCCGGAGGCGGCTGCGCGCGCGGCCCCTCTGACCTGCGCCTGACCATGCGCTGCACGCGCGCGAGCAGAGCGCCTCGCGGCGCTGCGGGGCCGGCCGGCGCTCAGGCCGGCGGCCGCGGCCGAGGTCGACCGCCTCGTGCAGCGCTTTGCGAGCGTGGCCGCGCTGGCAGGCCTGGAGTGCGCGCCCTGGCGCGGCTGCCCTCCTCGACGATGTCGTGCTGCCTGCCGGCCGCGCCCTGCACGACTGCAAGAAGGCGCTGTAACGTGCAGCAATTAGCGGGTGATACACCAGGAAGCAGCGCCCTCTTGATCCCTCTTGCAGGCCTGCGCAGTGGCCGGGCATGCATGAGGTTCGCAGGGCGCTTACAGGGGGGCGGCGTCCCCTAACCCTGACCCTATGCCGGCAGGGGCGCGGAGTCGGTCGGCGGCGGCGCGCACGCGCGCAAGCTGCGCACCGCGGGGCACCTGCGCGCGCTGCTGACGCGCGCGGAGGCCACCACGCAGGCGCGCGCAAGCAGCTCAGGGTGGGGCGAGTCATGTGTGCTGGGTACTCACTGCGTGACTGCGTGACCGGGGGTAGATGCGTGCCCTGAGAGCCGGACGCTGCGTGCGGCCCGCGCGCGCTCCAGAGGAGGCAGAGCTCAGGCCGTCTTGCTGCACAACCGTGGCTGTGGCCTGGTTGCCTAACCCGCGGCTGGCCGCCCCGCCGCCGTGCGGGCCCTGAAGGTTAGGGTTAGGGCCATGCGCTCGTGTGTGGGGTGTCCTGTGCCATGCGCTTGCGTGTGTGGTGTGCATGCGCTTTTAAGCGCGTTCTACCTCGCTATGCAGTTGCGAGAGCATACCCTGCATGGCGAGGGTGCATGTTTGACCGCGTGTGGGCATGACCACTGGAGCAGGCCTGTGGGTCTGCAGGAAGTTCGTGCGCTGCACGGCCTGTGCAGCGCGCTTGTCGGCCGGCTGGAGGCGATGGACGCTGGGCGAGAGAGGGAAGAGTAGGGTCGGGCACCCTGCCCTGGTCGGGAGCCGGTCAAACGGATGGTGAGCGGTGCCGTTGCCTGTGCGGCTCTGCAGCCTTGGCGGTGACGTTGTGGGCTGTACCAGGCACCAAGGGCCGCTTGGGGTGTCCAGCCCCGCACGGAGTCCGCGTGATGTTCAGGGCAGTGGACATGCATGCCATGAAGTGCATCCCTGTTTGCCACCTGTGGCTGCTTAAGGGCGTGAAGCTCACAGATGCTGCACAGATATCGCAAAAACGCGTGTGTTGCTCTAGATTGTCGTTGCTATGTCGCCCCCCGGTGGCCCCAAATTCCAAGTTCCAGACCTACAGGGTCCTTCAGACTCTCGCTCATCAATCGCCCTCGATAGTATTACAACTGTCGTCACAGGCACGCTCCAGCACCCAGACGAGCACCCAGGAGTCTCCGCGCACCCCAGCAACCCCTGGCCCCCAGCGCCACCACCCGCCGGCCCTGAGGCGCTGCGCCGCGGGCCGCGCGCCGCGCGCCAGCATGCCTCTGCCGGCCGCGCCGGCGGGCGCGCCGCGGGCCGCCGCGGGCGCGCGGGCGCTGCGCGCGCCCGCGCGCATCTGTGCGCTGGCCGGGAAGCCCGGGCGCGCGCGCCGGCAGCCGCGCGCGCCGACGCGGGTCGCCGGCCTGTCGCCGCAGCGGCGCGAGCGCAGCGAGAGCGCCTGGGCGCACGAGCTGCGGCCCGGCAACGAGGCCGCGCGGCCCCCCGCGCTGCACTACGACAACATCGGCACGACCGCGCTGCCGGAGCGCGCCGGCCTGGAGTGGCGGCGCCGCAGCCGCGCCATGGAGCGGCTGCTGGGGCCGTGGGAGCGGCTGGAGTCGCGGTATAAGATGGTGATCGCGACGTCCGCGGCGTTCGTGCTCTGCAACATGGTGCGGCCCGCCTTCAGGGCTGCACAGCGGCGCGGGCGCGGCGCCGGTCAGCGTGGTCGCAAGGGAGGCGGAGGCGCCCGCGCATGTCACCCCCCAGCGAAGGTTCCTGCAGGGACACCTGGCCTCCCGCGCGAGACGCTGATGCCTGCGTGCAAAGGATTCACAGGTCGGGGTGGGGGCCGGGCTGCTCCCGTGTGGAGCTCTGCCTGATGTCAGCTGCTCAACACCAGGCTGGTGCGCGCATCTGGCCTGTGGGGCGACGCCTGGCCTGCGGGGCGCAGGACAAGGTGAACATCAGCGTGGCCATCATCCCCATGGCCCAGGACTTTGGCTGGAGCCCGACGGTGGCGGGCCTGGTGCAGAGCTCGTTCTTCTGCGGCGTGCCCCCGCAGCCCGCCGCGCCGCTGCGCGTGCAGTGAAGCGGCGCCTGGCCTTGCGCTGCTGAACAACAGCCTCTTAGCCTCCAAGGCGTATGAGTATGCCGACTGCACTGCATGCGTCGCTGTAGCCGGCATGAAAAATTTGCGCCCGACAGGGGCACCTTGGACGGATGCAGAATAGCGCACGCTGCGCCGGAGCAGTCTTGAGGGCGCGTGTGGGGGGTCGTGGCGCTGACGCGATGCGCGCGTCCGGCCGCGCAGGATACATGCTGACGCAGATCCCTGGCGGCTACGTGACCAGCCGCAAGGGCGGCCGGCGCGTGTTGCCCTTTGGCGTCGGCCTGTGGTCTGCCGCCACTGCCGCCGTGCCGCTGCTGGCTGGCACCATGCCAGGTGCGGTCGGCTGCCGAGCAATACACGTTGTTTAGGTGTGCGCCAGGTGTGCGCCAGGTTCTGTATGAGCTCGTAAGTACCAGAGTAGCCTCGCTGTGGCTCAGCTGCATATGGAGACTGATCCCCGGGGCCTGGCTGAAGGGAGTCGATTAGTTGTGTAAAGGTATCTGCATGAACTCAGTCTACCGGTCCCTCCAGGCTGATTGCGGCGCGTATTCGCTGCGTGTGTGTGCTTTCGTGAAGCTCACAGTGCGGACAGGGCCTTGCCAAATGCACGCACGGCGGCGGGGCCTGGCGGGCCTGAGCGACGAGGCGCTGCCCGGCTCGACGCCTGGTTGGCCGCCAGGGGCGCTGCAGCCTTGTCTAATCTGTGCCTCGCGCGCGCCAGGGCTGCTGGGCGTGCGGGCGGCAGTGGGCCTGGGCGAGGGCGTGGCGCCGTCTGCGGCGACGGACATGGTCGCGCGCGTTATCGCGCCGGAGGAGCGCTCGCGCGCGATCTCGTTCATCTTCGGCGGCCTGCACGTCGGCTCGCTGCTGGGCCTGCTGGTTGCGCCAGTGCTCATCGACCGCTTCGGCTGGCAGACGGTGCGCGCGCGCCGCGCGCCCAGCTGGACGATACCTGCGCGTACCCTACACATGCTGAGGGCGGCTGATCACGCACGCACATGCTTGCGTTGTATACACGAGCGGCGCGGCGTGCGCTGGGCTTGCCTGTGTTGCGGGGCGAAGGCTGGTTGTCACCGGCGTGTCGGACACGGCCTGGGAGGCAGCAGCGCTGTAAGCGCGGCGCAGGGCGAGTTGTGCAGCCCTTGAAGACTCCTTTGGCCGTAAGGTAGGGTAAGGCAATGCTAACGCTATAAGCAACGCGCACAGGTTTTCTACATGTTTGGCGCGGGCGGCCTGGTGTGGGCGGCGGGCTGGGAGGCCATGATGGGCGGCATCAGGGATACAGACCCCGTCACGGCGGCGCTGCTGGAGGGCGAGGACTCGCAGGCAGCACCGCCGCGGCGGGCGGCGCCCGCGCTCGCGGCCGGCGCAGCGGCAGCGGCGGGGTCAGCGGCAGCGGCCGCCGGCGGCGGCGCGGCGCTGCCCTGGCGCGCGATGCTGCGCAACACGCCCGTGCGCGCGCTCGCGTACACGCACTTCTGCAACAACTGGCGCGCGCCCGCCGCGCGGGCCGCCCCTCGCCCTCCCCTTCCTGCGGGGCGCCCCGCGGTCGGCGCTCTCGCCTGACAGGTTGCGAGTGCTGGCGTGGAGCTAGGTGCGCTGCAGCGCCTGATGGTAGCGTGCGGAGCTGTGAGGGCGTTTAAAGCTTGGCGTGCGCACGGGGAGACAGGGCAGGTGCGCCCTGAACATGGCCTGAGCTATGTGTGGCATTCGCGAATGGCATCCGCAATTCACGAGGCGGCTGGGCTTTGGAGCGCAGGAGCTGAGATGAGGAGCAGCTTTGGGAGTGTATTCGCGCTCCAAGGATCAATGGAGGAGGCATAAAGGAGGCATGGGGAGCAGCCTTGGGAATGTGTCCACATCAAAGTATCAAGGCCAGGTGTCGAGGCCCGGCGTGCGGCAGCGCAAGCGCAACGGGCAGCCGGCGGCGCCGCTGCGTGTGTGACTGAGGAGCTGCCGCGCCGCGCGCAGGTTCCACTACACCATGATGGCCTGGCTGCCCACGTTCTTCTCGGACACGCTGTCGCTGTCGCTCACGCAGGCCGCGCAGGCGCGCGCCGCCCCGCCCGCCCGCCACACCCGGCCCGGCGCCAGCGCGGGCGCCAAGACGCGCGCTGCATTCGCGCTGCGGGACGTGCCTGATGGTGTGGCGTGGGGGCGTGCTGTGGTGCTGCTGAGCTGCCTGAGCGCTTAGGATGCCTCTGCTGCCCGTCTATGCCGCGTACGCGTGCGATCAAATCTAGTGTCAGTGCAGCCTCACGGCGCGGCGGCGGGCGCTGCGCAGCGCCCCGCCGCCCTGACAGGGTAGGGCTAATCTTACCCTGCCCCGCGCAGGTGAGCCTGCTGCCGCCCGTGGCGGCCATCGCGGCGACCGCGGTGGCCGGGCCAAGCGCGGACGCGCTGATCGCGCGCGGCTGGCCGGTCGCGCGCGTGCGGCGGCTGGCGCAGGCAACTGCCTTCCTGGGCCCCGCGGCGTGCCTGACTGCTGCGGCCTTCAGCGAGGACGGCCCGCAGACCGTGGGTGCGCCTCTGCTCCAGCGCGGCTGGCGCGCTGGAATGCACTTGGGCTGGAACACACCACGCTGGAGCGTGCCGGGCCGGAAGCGCGTGCTCATACCAGCCCGTGCTCCCATTCTCTGGCACTCCGGCTGCCATCCCATGCTCTTGTGCGTGCGTGGCGAACGCAGCTCCATGGTGCCCAGCAAGGGGGCTTGCTCAGAGGACAGTGAGTCCTTCCCAGGGGGTGGCGAATCTTGATAGAGGGTCCCGTTGATAGAGAGGACGCTCCTGATAGAGAGTCCTGAGAGGAGCGGTGGGCGCGCGCGCGCGCAGCGCTGATCACCGGCGCGCTCGGCCTGGCCTCATTCTCGCTGGCCGGCCTGTACTGCAACCACGCCGACCTGTCGCCGCGCTACGCGCCCTTCCTGCTCGGCCTGACCAACACGTCGGGCGCGGTGCCCGGCATCATCGGCGTGGTGGTCACCGGCGCGATCCTGGACGCCACCGGCTCGTGGCCGCTCGCGCTGTTCGCGCCCAGCATCGGCTTCTTCCTGACCGGCATCGCCGTGTTTGCGCGCCTGGGCTCCAGCGATGCGCAGGACTTCAGCGACAATGGGCCGTTCTGGTGCGCGCCGCGACAGGTTTCCTTACGTTGTCCTTCTCAAGGGTGTTACGCGCTGCACCAGGTTCTCTTTTCAGGATTGCACCCTTTCTTGGGAGCGATGCGGGCAGCCGGTGCTTGTCCTGCTCGTCATCGGCTTGTCCTTTGCTGCCACCCGCGCTGTGATGCGGCAGCTGCCTCGTTGGCGCCTGTGCGTTGTAGTGGTGTGCTGCGCGTCCGCGCGGCAGTCTTGGTACACAGCAACATCGCGTAAGGGGGGTGCAGTCGCCGCCGGCGTGCAGGCTGGCTGACAGGGCGCGCGCCTCACGCAGGGTGGAGCGCAAGGTGGCGCCGCTCGCAGCGCGGCTGCCGGTGGCGCGCCTGGCCGCGGGGCGGGATGCCGCTGTGGGCGCCTTGGGGCGGCTGCGCCGGCTCCTCCCGGGCGCAGCCAAGCAGAAGGACTCCTAGGGCCACGCCTGCGCGTTTTGTGGACCCAGACCAGGCACCCCTGCAGAGGGGTATCGCTGCCTGGGGGGGACTGCACTGTGTGCCTGCCCATGGCAAGCTGGAGTACCCTCTGGCCGTAATCTCAGCGCTGCATGGCGGGGGTCTGCATTGGCTGGATCTTTGTGCAGGCTCTGTGGTCCTGAGGAGTGCGTGTGGTGCAGCCCGGCAGCAGCTGGTGCCACGGGCGCAAAGTGTACAATATCTCTCGTTTTGGTGTTCTGCATCGCCCGCGGGCGGACGCTGGATGTGGGCAGGGCATTGCAGCGCTCTCTGAGCATACGCTGGGATCCATACAAGTCCTGAATGCGGCGTGGGCCCCCCTCAGGAAAATGAGGCTAGGGACGACTGCTGGGGTTTTAGTCAGTATTCTGAACCAGCTCTGCTCAGCTCTGCCTGTCTTGTTCGTGTGGTGCTAGTGCCCCGCGGTGTGGCGTCAGCCACGACAAACAATTCGTTCACGTGACACCTAGCATTGTGTTGATTGCTGGCGGGCCCTGAACTGCTGGCCGGTGTTGAGGTACAGATAAGCACGCAGCTGGAACACTTGTGCTGACGCATGTGAAGGGCTCGTGCTGTGCGCTGGTGCTGCCTCGCGCTAATGCTTACGAAGGGTTCACGCAGTGCGTCAGTGCTGCCACGCGTAAGACACGTTTTGGCTGGTGCCGCCTGTCCAAACTGCGGCGGCAGGGAGTTGCTGGGCGCGGCGCGAGCAGAGGGGTGGGCCTAGCGGGCAGCGCCTGGTCGCAGCTGTGAAGGCTGTTCTGGCGCATGCAAAGCAAACTCTGCCGGAAACGATTGTATGCCGGAAATGCCTCACTGTTTAAACAAGACTACGACTACCCGCACGCTGTCAATCACCATAGCAGGACATGCGCAGCGCGCCACGCCTGCGCTCCGCTGCTCCTGGGCCCAGGGATCCTCACTTGCGCCTGCAGGCAGGGCCCTTGCGCAGCGCTGGTATTCAAGAGCGCGCGCGCTCAGCCGCAAGCTCTCACCGGCTCCCGAAGTGCCGGCCGCGGCGCTCCCGGAGCGCATCATCACTTGGACAGCGCGGCCGCGCCGGACAGGCGGCGCTCCAGCGTCTCCAGGAACTTGGCCTCGCGCAGCGGGCGCGCGCCCAGCATGTTCGCCGGCAGCTCCTCGCCCTCGGCCGGCCGGATGGGCACCAGCTCCGAGCGCTCCCACTTGTACATGAAGTAGCAGAACGAGAAGAGCGGCAGCAGCACCACCACCTGCGTCACGATTCTGCATCAAACTAGCACAGCACTGCCACCTGCGCGCGATTTTGTTGCAATGGTTGTTACAGCCCCGCCACCTGCGCGAGGTTTTGCATTGGTATCACAATCACCTGCGCGACGCACGGTGCGGGGCTGTAACAATCATTGCCAAAACGCCACATCACCGTGGCTGCTCGGCGTAACCCAATCCATGCAAGCTCTAGGCCCGAGCGCGCGCGCGCGCCTGCAGCAGGTTGATGGCGGTGAAGTTGCCGCCCAGGCCGTTGATGCCCCAGTTGGTCAGCGGCAGCTGCAGCAGCCCGAACAGGCCGTTGACCGCGTTGTCAATCGCGACCATGCGGCCAAAGTTGGTGAAGCCGAACAGCGCGCCGAAGATGGAGTAGTACGACGTGTACAGGAAGAAACGCCCCGCGCACCACACCACCAGCGTGACGATCTGCGGCGCCGCATGAGGGGAGGGTCAGGGTCGGCGCCCGCTCGGACCCCGGCCTCCGCCGCAGGCCTGCCTTGCGCGCGACGGAGCGCGCGCATGCCCAGGCACATGCGCAGCGGCACCTGTGAAACCATGGCGACGGCCGCCCCCCGGGGCGGAGGCGTGCTGCCGCCCCCCAGGCCGCCGCCGCTTCACCTACGAGGCTGCCGAGGCGGCCACACGCCTGTCTTGTCATAACCCTAAGCCATAAACCCTATACCCTATGGGGGCCGTCGCCGGCGCGGGCCGCGCGCCTGGAAGCTGAGGCTGGGCATCGCCTGGAACAGGGCGGCCAGCACGCCCAGGAAGTTGATGGTGCCCAGCGTCACGCCGTAGCCCTGCGCGGGCCCCCGGCGAGGGTCAGGTTATTGCTTATCCTGTCCGTCTGCGCGGCGCTCGCACAAGGGGGCGATGGCACATGAACCAGGGATGCGGCAGAACGTGGGGGGGGGCTCATGCGCGACCCGAGCCCCTGGTGTGTCACTGATGCCTTGCCCGGCACGTCCAGGCGGGCAGGCCGCCGCACAGTCCACAGCCCCGAGCTGTCCTTCCCGTGAGGTGATGGAGAGCGGCAGCAGGGCCGCTGCCTGGAGCTCCAAGGACGCTGAGCGGCCCAGGCGCGGATGCGCCCCTCGCTGGCGCATGCATCGCAGGCCGCCCGGAGGACAGTGAGCGGCTGTCGGGGGCGGCCCCGCCCGGTGCCCGCGCCCGCCCCGGCGCCACCGCGCGGGCGTGCGCGCCTGCTTGTCCAGCAGCCAGCTTATGACGGGGATGCCCAGGAAGCCGAACGCGGGCACCACGTTGGCGATGCCGGTGTACGTGTAGCCGTTGGCGTCGCCCTTGTGCTCCAGCTGCAGCCGCGTTGTGCCCAGGTAGAACTGCACGGCGCGCAGCGCGCTCAGCTGCTTCCTGCCTGCCACCGACCCCCGGGGCCTGGGTGCCACATGAGGCGCCAAGCGGCCGGCGGGCGGCGGTGCTGTGAAAAGGCTCCGCAGCATGCGCTCGCACGGCTCCTCTCGAAAGCGCGGGCGCATGTGCTGCCATTTTCCACCATGCGAGAGCCGGCTCGAGCCCAGCATACCCAACGCGGGACATGCATCAAGCACGCGCAGCCCGAGCGGCCCACGACTCCAACAAGAGCGGCCCCACAAAGCTGGAGATGCTCTTCCAGTTGGCTGACAGCGATCCCTCCACCCGAGGCGGCGGGACAGGTATAGGTTAGGATAGCGGCGCGCAATCGGGGCCCCGCCTGGATGCAGAAGACGTTGAGCGTGTAGAAGACGCCCATGCCGAACGACTCGTTGGACAGGAACTGCGTCCAGAACGTCTGCTTGCGCAGCTCCACAAAGCGCCGCGACTCAAACACCAGCGCGCCCCACTCCTGCCGCGCGCCGCGCGCGCCGTCGGCGGCCCGGCCAGGCGCGGGGCCCTGCCGTCGATGCGCTACCGCACATGCGTGCGCTCGCGGGCAGGCCAGGACTGTGTAAAAACCGCGGCGCGTCAAGGGGCGCCCTCGCTCGGGTCATGCTGCACGCGAAGCTCAACGTGCACTACCCCGACCTCAACGATGCGCTGCCTCACACGCTGCGGGAGGACCTCCGCACCCAGATATGCCACTCAATGGGCCCTTGTTTGTTTGGCACAGGCGGCCCTCCTTCAGCAGCGAGAACGGCTGGCTTGCCACTGCGAACCCGTGTATCAGGCCCGGCTCATGGCGCGAGGTCGATGCACGGTTGCAAAGGTGAGCCAGCCATTCTCGCTGCTACAGGAGGACTGCCTCCGCAAGACCAACAAGGGCCCCATCGAGTGGCATGTTGTGGCAGCCATGGCGCTCCCCGAGCATGTGAGGGAGCATCGTCCAGATGGGGGTAGCGCAGTTTGCGCTTCGCGTGCTCATGACCCGCTTGAGGGGGCCCCTTGGCGCGCCGCGCTATCACTCAGTCCTGGCCTGCCCTACGAGCGCGCCTGTCGCAAGTGCTGCAGCGCACCCGATGCAGGTCCCATTGGAGCTATATGCGGTGCACGTGCGGGTTGCAAGAACATGCGCCAGGACCTGGCAGGCACCGACAACCTGGCAGGCACCGACCCTCACCGCAGAGCCACACATTGTGAGGTCCTGCCCCCACCCTCTCACACGCTCAAGTGGGGCGTGCTGCGCCATGGGTTCCCAGCGCTGCCTCCGCGCGCCCGCGCGCCGCCCAGACCTGACGTTGTGCAACCCAGCACACCCCGCGCAGCCCCGCGGCAGACGCGCGCGCGCGCACCACATCGTCTGCGCCGTGCCGCGCGCCGCCAGGCGCCTTGCCCGGCAGCGGCGCCGCCTTGATCTCGCCGTGCGCGCCCCCGGCGACCAGCGGCGTGACGCCCTGGCGCGCATGTCGCATGGTAAGATTCTGAGTCGCCCGCGCGTCTCAGCGCTTGGCGCGCACAGGACTGCACTGCTGGCACAGCCGTGACTGTTTGCAGCAGCGCCGCTGATCGTGCTGTGCCGCTGCGCGCGTGCCGCGCGCATCCGGATCGTCAGCTGTGCGACGCCTGGCCGCAAGCCATTCCCTGCCAGCGCTCACCGGTGCGGGCCTGTATCGGCAGAGGCCGGACAACGGACGCGCCCGCTGCGCAGCTCACCCTCACGCGCCCCCAAAATCCCGAGCACGTTGTCATGGAGCCCAGAGCCAGCAGTGCAATGGGGCAGGGCAACAGGCACACCGCTGCGCTGTCGCGAGGCGAGGCCACCGGCGACTCTGCGCCCTCCGCCAGAACAGGCACCGCCGGCGGCGAGTCTGGGGCAGCGTCCTCGGCTTCCCGCCCGCCGCCGCGCGCCGCCTCGGCGGGCGCGCCGCGGCCGCCGCCACCCCGCGGGCCCGCCCCGTTGGGCGGGCCGGGCGAAGCGAGCCAGGCGGGGTCGTCGGAGGCGGCGCCCCTGCCGGCCGGCGCCCCCGCCCCCGACCTGCCCGCCGGCGCCGAGCGCAGGCCCATGTACGCCAGCGCGATGTCCTTGTCCACGCCGCGCTCGCCGGCCGCGCCGCCCGCCCCGCCGTTGGTCGGCGCGCCGTCCGCGTCGGCCGGCATGCCGAGCGCCGCGGCCAGGCTCTGGTCGGACGGGCCATTGTCCAGCGCGGTCTCGCGCAGCGCCTGCGCGCCGCTCCTTGACTTGACAAGGGTGACGCGGTCACGCGCAGAGCAGCGCCAGTTCAGCACCGACCAGCATAGACGAACGCGACCTCGTCCGCTCCTGCGCTTTCTCTCCTCTGCCTCCAGGGCTGCAAGCCGCGCTCTGTCTAAAGCCGCAGGCATGCAGGCAGGGTTCTGGCGCGGTCACTGCGCGCAGGGCAGGGTGCGCAGGGAGGGGAGGGGGGGAGCAGGTTGGGCGGTGCAGGAGGGGAAGCAGGGCATGTGCGCATGGCCCTATCGGGGGCGGGCGCGCCTGCGCCTGGCGCTCGACCTCCTTGCGCTCCATCACCTTGAAGCCGCCGCGCCCCGAGTACAGATACACCTGCGGCGCATGCCGCGGCGGCCAGGGTCTGCGTTGTGGCTTCATCAATTGTATCGCTTGTTGCAACGCGCCCCACCACCAGGGCTTCCAGGGACCGCGCATAGGCGTGGCGAGGGCAGGGCGAGGTGCTGCCGCGCGCGGCGCTCGGGGGCGCGCCTGCCCGACGCGCAGCGTGTGCCAGGGCATCATCCAGAAGTTGAGCGGCAGCCACAGCCCGATAAACGCCGCGTACAGCAGCATGATCAGCCGGTACGCCGCCCTGGCGCCCCCGCCGCGCGCCTTTGCGCCCGCCGCGCCGGCCAGCGGCCGCAGCGCGCGTGCGCCATATGCGCAGCACGAGCAGCGGTTGCCACGCACAGAACAATGTGGGAGTGTCGGCAACGTCAGCCTCCTGTAACATGCCTCCTTCAGCATGTCCCCCAATGACAGCATAGAGTTACAAAGCAGCAGCGACGGCCGCGCGGGCCATCTGCCCGAGCATGGCACGCTCTGGACTCACGAAGTGCGCCAGGGCGGCGAGCGCGGCCGCGAGCGCCCAGGGCCTGCGGCGCTTAGGGTGCAGGGTCTGGGCTCCGGTCGCGCCGCGCGGGCAGCCGCGCCGCGCGGGCAGCCGCACCGCGTACTGCCCGCCGCCACGAAGATGAGGTCGAGCAGGTAGAACAGGATGCCGCAGCCGGTGAAGCCGGCGACCAGCAGGCTGGAGATGAGCCCGCGGCTGCGCGGGAACAGGTTGGACACGTGCAGCTGGCTGAGGTGGAACGTGATCCCGGCCAGGCCCAGCAGCACCGCGCCGGCGGGCAGGCCGTTGACGTCGCGCGTGCTGCTGCAGCCCAGCAGCGCGAGCGCGAGCATGTTGAGCAGCGTGCCTGGGCCGCGCGCGCGGGGGCGGCGGTGAGCGACCCCGCCGCGGCTCTGCAAGCGGCCGCTGCGCCGCTGGGGCGCGCTGGGACGGAACTATCCAGCGTTTCAGAGCGCTGCTCGCATCAGGCACGCGTATATTCCATACGGCACACCAACATTATGCAAGTATTCACAGCAGAGCATGGGGGCAGGCCATCCTCTTGGTCAACCACAGAGTCCCTGTTGAACTGGCCTATCTTGCTTTAATATGCTCGCTGCACAAGGCCGCCCCAGTCTGGATGAACCACGATGCGAGTCTACGGGGACAGCGCAGTGCGGGCTGGTCAGGTGACGCAGCACGCGCGCACCCAGGATGGCGGTCAGCTTCGGCCCCACCCAATCCAGCACGGGCCCGACCAGCACGGGCCCGAAGTTGAGCGCAAACACGCCGATGTTCCACAGCACGGCCAGCTTGCTCTCCTGCCAGGAGCAGCGGCTGCCCAGCGCTGCCTCGCCCGCCTCTGCCGCCGCCCCGGCAAATGTGGAGACACCCAGCACCAGTGTTAATTGCACCTTACTCCCCAGCGTCCGCCTCTTCTGCTGCCCCAGCAGGCCTCAACAACATCGGCAAAAATACAGCTGCTCACAGAGTCATACTTTGCTGCAGCCTCGCCCGCCTCTGGCGCTGTCCAAAGAGGCCTGAAAGCAGGCAGCATCATGTCCGGTGTGTCCTGGCAAACTTTGTGCCAGGCCACTTGGCAGCCTGTCGCTGGCAAGGTGCACAGGGTCCACCTGCTGCAGCGTCCCCGCATCCAGCGCTGTAGTTGCCCTGCGCCTTGAGCGTGAGCGCCAGAGCATTCCAGCCGAAGATGAGCCCGCCTGCGCCGGCCGCAGCGGCTCGCGACCTCACAGCGCCTTGCAAGCCGCACGCAGAGCTGGGCAACAGGTTGAGCGCAGTCGCGGCAGCATTCGAACACCCGTCAATTCCAGCCCAGGAGGGAGCGCCGTCAACGTGATGAGCAGCCAATCACGCACAGCGCCGGCGCACCTTGGAAGAACTCGCCGACGATCGCCTGCGCTAGGAGCCAGCGCTTGGCATCCCTGAAGCCCCACGGCAGGTGCAGCGCAGCCTGCGGTGGCATCACCCGCTTCCGCGACCCCCGATCACGCGAGCCCGGCCGCGATCAGCATGCTGCGCGCCAGCGCAGCGGCGGAGCGCCGCCCGCTCCTGCGGCTGCGGCCTGCCCAGGCCCAAAGCCTCTGTGGCGTTGTGCTGGTACCCTCGAGAGCGCCCCGACAGCTGGCCTTTCAAGCGCTCTTCGCACCGCCTGCGTCAGTGCGCCCCTGAGTAGTCGCGGCAAGTGTGCCGAGGCCAGTGTGCCTTGGTGCAGCAAGCGCGCTGTGCCTGACTTGCAGTTTTACACACTCCCTGCAGACGCCGCACCTCCTGCTGCCAAGGTGTTGTCCTCAGGAGCACTTGAGAGAGGCACAGAGGGTGTGCTCCGTGAAGGAGAGCAGGTGCTGTCCTTCTGCCCGCTGGCCAAGCTCTACACAGGCCCACGTATGGGGTGCCAGTGCAGGTTCAATTGCAGCGCAAGCGACAAGTTCAAACCAAGCGCCCTGTCAGCTGCCGGAACGCGGCCTCTTGTGCCTGCTCCGAGCTATCAAAGTCCACAAACTTGGCCTGCCCCGTCCTAACTAGTCAGGCCTTCCCGCAGCTTGTGCTTCTTCTCGAACCCTGCACAGGTTAACTCAAGCAGCACAGTTGTTGTACAGCAGGGCTGATTGGCAGGACTCACTGGTCAGGGCAACCACGATGTCTGAATCCCAGGAAGCTGGCGAGGAGGCTCCTACCCTGCTTTCGCTGCCCCGTGATGTGCTACACCATGTGCTCTCAGTGCTGCCGCCCGAGGGTCTGGCGCGGCTGGAGTGCACATGCACGGCGCTCCGGGCGCAGGCGAAGAACAGCACTGAGCTCTGGCAGATGCATTACAAAAGTAGTTGGCGCTCGCGGCCAGCGGACGCGTGCGGAGACGCTGAGGCTGGGCGGACAACCTGGCAATGCTTGTTTGCTGCAAGAACGCAGGTGCGAGGCTTTGGCGCAGCTGGCAGCTAGAGTCGCAACCTTCAGTCATTATGTCTGTCGGAAACCATGGGTTGTGCGGTTCGCAGATGGAGCGCAGGGCGTGCACGCTCCTCCACTGCATGGAAAACCCGGCGAAGAAGCACAAGTGCATAAAGGAGCTATATGGCCTTGGCGAAGATGTTGTGGTGCGCTGAACAGGCTCGTTTTATACTTGGTTTTAATATCTATTCCCAACACCACTACGTGTGCATGTACACTTAAGGTGTGTTGACGCTAGAGCTAGAGCACGTCAGTGCCTTTGCACTTGTCAACGCATGGAATCACGCATCAAAGGCATGAGCTCGTGTCGGCGGACAGTAGAAGTTTACAACTTGAAAAAACTTGCAGTTTCGCGCCACTCCTTTTCTGTAACCCGCAACTCCCTCGCCTCTCAGGCAGCAGCACAGAGCGCGACCCGGGCGCGCGCGCGCGCAGGAGCTGCTGGCCATGCAGTCGTCCGGTGAGGCGCGCATGCTGCTGGGGCGGCGCTACTTTGCGGCGCTTGCGCTCGGCCGCGTGGTCAGCCTGCGCTGCGCGGAACAGCTGCGGGGCCTGCTCGCGCGCCCGGGCGCCGAGGAGCGCCTGGAGGAGGGCGCCCTGCTGCTGGTGCACACGCTCGGCAGCCCCTAACCCTACCCTACCCCGACCCCTAATGCAGGCCATTCTGTCTGAGCGCATGTTTTTGCACGCCAGCCAGTCAGTCGAAGAGTGTCTTGCTCCAGGCTTTAGCTGGTGTCCCACACGGCATGCATGCCGAGCTCGGCGCCGTGCGCCCCGCAGGCGCAGGTGCACTACCTGCACTCCGACCTGACGCCCGTGGCCAACTTCCTCGACGACCTCGGTGCGCCCCTGCGCAGCCCCGCCAGCGGCTGCTTTGCGGAATGTTGGCTGGTGCAATGCAGTAGCAACAGGGTCAGCCGGTTGCACACATGCTCGCACGCATGCAGTGTTCGACAGGCGGGGGCGTTGTTCCTAAAATTGCTACCCTCATGGGCTGTACTGCAGTGCCTCCATAATAGATATAGCAGGTGTGCAGTCGGCCCACATCAGTCGGACTGTGGCGACCGGGTGCAGGCGCGGAGCTGCGCCGCAGGATGGCAGCAGCGCTTGTCAATGATGGCCTGCGCGCGCTGGAGCTGCTGTCTGAGCTGCTGTTCGGGCGCCGCGACCCCAAACTGTACGCCCGCCCTGCCTTGATCCAGGCTGCACTGTGGCATGCGGTCGGAGGGTGCACCTGCTTCTTGAGAACTTTGGTCCGCATACGATTCTTGTATCGAGGTTCACTTGGTGCCTGTTGACTGCACTCACAGGGACCCTTGCATGGGCCTGTGTTGGGTCGCAGCGCGCATGTGGCAGCCTGTTTGCAGGAATGCCTGCTCGTAGCATCACCTTCAAACTGACTGAACATGGCTAGAAGCCATGGCTTCACTGGGCAGGGTTGGGTCATTTAAGAACCCAACCATAACCCTATCACAGTCCCTGACTGACAGTTCGTGGCGCTCGACAGGCCCACGTACGAGGGCGAGCCGCCCGAGGGCTGGGCGTGGAGCGAGGCGGACGCGTGGCAGCTGGCGCTGCCGCGGCCCGGCTACGGCCTGGGCATCGCCGGCAATGCGCGTAACTACTACGACGCCACCAACTCGCTCCTGCCGTTCGTGCTGGTCTGGCGGCGCGGCATCCCGATCAGCCTGGCGCAGCTGCACGCCGCGGTGGGCCGGCGCGCGGGCCTGCCGGTGCAGCCGGTCGCCGTGCCCATGGTGCGCGCGCGCCCATGGCGGCTGCAGCTTTGCGTGATCGGGAGCAAGGAGCTGGGGGAGAGATTGTGCCCATGTGTTCTCCCACAGCATGGTGCGTGCGCGCCCGCGGCAGCTGCAGGCTTGCGTGATTGGGAGCGTGGGGCTGGGGGTGAGGCTTTGGCTGGTGTGCTTGCGCAGCCAAAGCAGCTGCAGGTGCCAAAGTCGGGCGTGAGGAGATGGGGCAGACGCGTACACGTGTGCGAGGAAAGGGGCGCGCCTCTGGTGTATCTGCTGCTGGGCTCCGCCACCGAGCCAGGCCTCTGCACAGGCGCTGTGCGGGGCTCGCTGGCGGGCCGCTGACGCGCCGGCCTGCGCGCCTGGCCGCAGCACTTCATGAACAAGGTGGGCGAGCCGGGCGCGCCGGACGAGCGCTTCATCGACGTGTTCAACCTCGGCGCGCTGCTGACGCGCGCACAGACGCACGCGCTGATGGGCGAGATGGGCGTGGGCATCAATGAGGGCATGCTGCGCCCCGTGCGCGCCGCCGACGTCTACGTCCGCACGTGCGCCAACCTGGTGAACCAGCAGTACCGGCAGGGTGCGGCCCCGGCGCCGCCGCCCCGCAGCCGCCCCGCCTTGCGCTGACCATGACCTATGCTGCGCTGACGTACGGAGTGCAGGCGCACTCGCTGCAAGCTGCAGCCGATGCTCGGCCTGCTGCATGAAGCTGTAGATTCATGTCAGCGCGCGCGCTCGCGGCGGGGCGTGAGCGAAATCATGTCGGCGCAGCGCGGTCGCGGCCGGGGGCTTGGGCGGCCGTGGCTCCCTACCATGTATTGAAACCCTTTTCAAACCCTTACCTGCATGCGCAGGCGGCCCGCACATCCATTGCAAGCTGCGGCCGGTGCTCGACCTGCTGCTCGCCGCGCGGCCTGGCGCGCGCGACTACCTGTCCATGCGCGCGTTCGTGGCCGAGCGCCTCGACGACTTTGACGCCGCGCGCGCGGACCTGCTCGCGCTCGTCGGCCTGCTGCCGGCCGGGCCGGTCGTGCCGCAGCGCCTGCCGGCGGACGTGCAGCCGGCGTGGGCGCGCCTGGCGGCGCGCGAGCGCGAGCTGCTGGCGAGCTGCGCGCGGTGCGCGTGCCCACCGCCGCGGCGGCCGGCGCTGGGTGGGCCCAGGGGGCTGCGGCCCGTGCCTGCGCATGCGACGGGGAGGCCGCGCGTCGTGTCGCCCCTCTCCCCCGCCCCTCGTTAGCTCAACGCCTGCTGTGTGTGTGAATGCGCATCCGTGCGGCCTCTGGCGCCCAGGCGCGCGCGCGCGCGCGCGCGCAGGGTGTCGCGGCGGGAGCCGGAGGGCGCGAGCTTCCGCGTCGGGCAGGTCATCCGCCACGCGCAGTACGCCTACCAGGGCGTCATCACCGGCTGGGACGCGAGCTGCCAGTCCGACGCGCTGTGGATTGCGCAGATGGGCGTCGACAACCTGCCCAGTCCGCCCCCGAATCCGCGGGGGTGCTTTTATGTCGGCGGCGGCGTGCCCGCATGGGTGCCAGGCATGAGCGCCGCTTCCCTGTGCCGCCCGGCCCGCGCTGCTGTCCCACCAGCTTGCTGTGCAGGGCAAACGGGGCCGCTGAACGCTGTGTGGGCACACTCTGGGCCTGGCATGCTGCCTCAACTGCCTCCTGAGCGCCCCTGCCCACTTCTAGGGCCGACACTGCACGCCACTCAATCATCTGGCTTGTGTAGTCACCGCGGCGGTGCTGCGGGCTGCGGCAGGCGGTCGGAGCCAGCCCTTCTACCACGTGCTGGTCGACATGCGCAACCGGCCCTGCCAGGTTCGCGGTCCAGCCTGCCTCGTGACCCGGGGGCATGCGACCCTCGAGATGACGCTCACTCCTTTGACAGTGGACCCACAGCGTGGATAAACACATGCATACAAGCAATGCCTCGAGCAAGATCAGTTGAACCTGGGGTCCTTTTTGCGCGCCCTGAGCCTGAGAAGCTCCTGCACTCTGCGGTGGCCGCGCAAGGGGACGCGCCTGGCCGCCATGCGCGGCGGGCCGCCAAGCGGCGCTCCGTGACCGGCCTGCTGCGGCGCAGGCGACGTACGTGGCGCAGGATAACATCAGGGTGCTCTCGCGCGACGCTGGAGGCGCCAATGCAGCTGTCGTTGACGGGGACGACGACGCGTCTGTGCAGCACCCATACGTGAGCGCGCCCGCCCCTGCTGCTGCGCTGTGTGCCGTCCAGATGGGAAGCACTGCTGCTGGACAGCGTTGCAGGAAACTGCTGGATCAGCAAGCACATTGTTTGACAGGCAGCACTGACACGATCACTGTCGTGAAGCTTGCAGACGTGCTGGGGGCGCCGCGGGGCTGCCTCTATGAGGGCAGCATGCGCCCGCCTGGCCTCTCCTGACATCCGATATGGGACAGACTTGGTGCATGTGTGAGTGGCTGCATGGACTCAGCCTGTCAGTCCTGTCAGTCAGCCGGGCGCGGCTTGCAGGTGGGCGAGGCCTTTGATGGCATGTTCCACTTTACCCTACCCTTACCCTTCCATGCATTGCAGGTGAGGGAGTTCTCTGATGGTATGTTCCACTTTACCCTACCCTTACCATTCTCTGTATTGCAGGTGGGCGAGTTCTTCGATGGGCTGCCGCCTGGAGAGCTGCGCTATGTGCCCAACGGCTTCATGCGGGAGCGCTACCCTGACGACTTTCCTTAGGGGGCATTAGGCACCTCACAAATGCAATCTCATGTGGAGAGTCATGTGAGTTGCAGCGGAGTTGGCATAGGAGCAGGCTGTCTAGCTTGTGCACTTTGTTGATATAGCGGTGCACTTCTTGGTTGTATGCCTTCCTGGGTGTGTACATGTAGCGTTGCACTTTTTGGTTGTATGTGTTCCTGGGTGTGTGCATGCATGTACTCGCTTGTTTCGGTGTACATTGTGCAAGTACATAAACTGTGCATTGCAGATCATTGGAGAGTTTTTGCCAGGGACCTTGTGATAGGTGTCTTCCAGCATTCTGTAGGTTCACCTTGCTCCTTGCATGCAGGCATGTGTCGGTCGTATGGATAGGGCCTGCATACGGTCTGTGTCTGTGCGGCGGTGCATGTCTTCTGTCATGGGCAGCGGCATGAAATCCAAGAGTCGCACCGTGTCTCATGCCAGGCTGGTGTCGCCAGCACATACGAGTGTGGCCACTTGACAGCATGAAATTGTTTTTGCTTGCCTCAGAGGAGCACTGCGTGTTTCAGTAAGCGGCGCTTCTGCAGCCATAGCCATCAGACAAAAGCAGGGCTTATCACGCGGGCTGGGCGCTGGGCGCATGCATGCCCAGCGCTTCCAGGAGTTGTGAGCAGCAGCAGGAGTGCCTCGCATGCAGTACCATTTTTTAGGGCACCGCGTTCCAAAGCGCAGGCGCGCCCATGTGGGTGGCTGCGGCGCTGGTGCGCTCGCCTGCCAAGCGCAGCCGCGGCGCTCGCGCGAGCCACGCCGGCATGCCTGACCGAGCGCGCTCCGCCAGGGCCCACCCGGTCCCGTCTGGCGCGCTGCAGGCTTATGCAGCGCGCTCATTGCCAAGACGCGGCAGAATCACGGCACCGACGCAGAGGGGCCAGAGATGCCGCTGCTGTTAGGTACGCCAGCGGTGGACAGCTGCAGGTCCGCGCGCTCGCCCAGCCCGTACGCCTTGACAGGCGCGCCCGGGTGGGCCCCGCCATACCCGTACCCGCCCGCCGGCTGCCGCGCAAGGCCTGCCAGGGCGCCTGATGCGCCCGGCGCGGGCGGCGGCCCTGCTGGCGGCGCCGGCGGCGGGCCTGCTGCGACCCCTGAGCCCAGGGCTGCGGTCTCCCCTGCCTGCGGGGCCCCGGGCGTCGCCGCGGTCAGCGCGCCTGGCGGCGCAGGCAGGCCTGGACCGCCCTGCAGATCGGCGCCATCAGCGCCAGAGCTGCCGGGGGGCGGCGGGGGCGGCGGAGGCGGCGGCGGCGGCGGCGGCGGCGGCGGCGGCGGCGGTGGCGGCATGGGCGGGCCTGCCAGTTGCGCCGCTCCGTCTGGAGGAGCGGCCGCACTGGGCGCGTCTCCAGCGGGGTTGTCGACCCCAGGAGCAAGCATCTGGCCAGCTGTAGGCACTGCCAGGCCTGCAGGCGCGCCGCCGGCCGGCGACGCGGCTGGAGCCGCGGCGGCCCCGCTGCCGGGCGCCCGCGCGGCCAGCAGGGCTCCCGCCGCAGGCGCGTCCCCAGCAGGGCTTGCCGACGCGGCACTGGCTGGCAGGTCGGCGGGGGCGGCTGCCGTTCCGCCGCTGAACGGCTCACCGAGCGGTACAGCGAATGGGCCTGCAGCGGGTCGCGCGGTAGCGGGGCTGGCAGCCGTGGCGCTACCCCGGGGCGCCGCTGGGCTGTCACTGCTGGGTGAGGCGCTGGGCGCGGGCGCAGGGAAGGCCACCGGCGCCGCCGCGGGCGCAGCAGGGGGCGCCGGCGTCGGCCGAGGCGGGGCTGGCGGTGGCGGCGGCGGGCGGTGCGGCGCCGCAGTGCACGCGCTGGCAAAGTACTCCTGCGGCCAGACGGTCTGCGCGGGCAGGGGGACAGGTCAGCAGCGCCGCAGCAGAAGGGCAGGCCGTAATTCCCCCTGCGGCTAGACAGTCTGCGCGGGCGGGGGCCTGGTTCAGCAGCGCCGTAGCAGAAGGGACAAGCCCTCCGGCTACCCCTCACCTCCTGCGTCTCCGCACCCGCATGCATGCAGGGGCTGGGGCTGTCGGCGCGGCTGCCTGTCAGGCTGGGCATGAGTGTGCGACGAAGCACGGTGCGGCGGCGCGCGGCGCGCACCTGGCGCCCGAGCAGGGGCGCCTGCTCGGTGGGCGCGCCCGCGGCCGCCGCGCGCCACGCCCACTCCAGGCGCAGGTAGGGCGCCAGGCCGGACGTCCTGTGGAACGTGACGTTGAGCGCGTACAGGCCTGGCCCCCGCGCGCACGGCGATCACTCCTGTGCGGAGCCGGAGGTGCTCGGCGGCAAAGCCGAGCCCCTTGTTTGCCTGGACGACGCCGTTCTGCCTTGCAACGAAAGGAGGACGGTGAGAGGCCAGAATCAGGAGTGCTGATGGTCTGAGACCGTCGGTGCGCCACCTGGAAGCATCAGCGGACCTGGCCGGAAGCTGGGAGCGCTCGCAGGGCGCCGTGGTGCGCGGCGCGCGAGGAGTGCTGCGCTGCACAGCTATGCCGTAGCTTGAGCTGTCATGCGTGTTGTCATCGCGCCAACACTGTATGCATCTGAAGGCTCAGGCGCGATGCTGGGACTGCAGTGTGTCAAATCAACATTAAGCCGCTGAGGGATAGGGTTAGGGCGCGTCTGCGCCCACCGCGCGGCTGCGTGTACTCCAGCAGCATCACGCTGCCATTGCCGTTGAGCGCGTCGCGCGTCCACACGGCGGCCGAGTCCAGCGGCACGGCGGAGCCGTTCAGGTAGCCCAGCGCCAGCTCCGCCGCGTCGCTGGCGCTCAGGAACAGGCTGCGCGCGCGCGCCCGCCCTCGGCGCCTCCTCAGCGGCGCGTGGACGCGCGCGCGGCTGCCAGCCACGCGCGCGCCCGCGCAGGCGCCTCTCACGCGGCGCGTGTGACAAGCAGCGGTCTAAGACGCCTCCCACTGCTGGTCCTGATAATCGCAATATTAGACCTGGGCATCGTCACAGATACGGTCGGGTACGCGGGGTTTATGAGTTTTACGTTGTCCAACGTGCACCATCCGGCTACAGCGCCGTCAACTATCGCCCCGTGGACGCGCGCGCGGCTGCCAGCAGCGCGCGCGCCTGCCCCAGGCGCCTCTCACGTGGCGCCGGACATTGGCGCGGCTGACAGCAGCGCCGGCCCCGCCGCCCTGCTGTTGCTCAGGCGCGGGCGGCGCTGCACCCGCACGCCGCACCGCACCCGCCCTGGCGCGTCCTGGCCGAGGCGGTAGCTGGAGGAGTGGAGGTCTGAGGTGCGAGCGGTGCCACGGCAGGCAGGGGGCTTGGCATGCCGCCAGGTGAGGCCCTGTGAAGGAGCGGGCCGCCGGCCGGGGTCCGCAGCAGTCGGTGTGGCCGGGGTGAGGCCAGGCCGCCTCAGCAATGCGCGGCGCGGCAGTGCGGCGCGCGCGGCAGCAGCAATGGGAGCCCGCGCCTATAGGTCCCCGTCCAGGGCAGCCGCAGGTAGCCGTCGAGGGCCGCCACGAAGCGGCCGTCCTGAGCGCGCCACGGCCAGGTGCTCCAGCCTGCGCCTGCGGGCTCACTCTCCTGGGGCGTGGGGCCAGAGGCTGGCCGCCATACTTCGCGCCTGAGCACAGGTGGTCCTTCCCCGGTGGCTGACACTCCTTGCGCGCGCTGTCAGACCTGCTGCTGCTGGGCAGAGCAGAGCCAGCCTGGCAAGCTTGTTGCCTGCTCTGCAACGCGCTGACTGCCAGAGAATGGTACGCGCCATGCAACGGCCGGAAGCTGGCTGCAGCCGCAAGGTTCACGCCCGCTGCTTGCCCAGCCGCTGGAGATATGTTGCCCACGGATTGGTGTTTTGTGTCCACCAAATGGCAGACGCCGGCGCCACGTCCGGACAGGAGGCAGGCTGTGCGCAAGCTGGGCGCGCGCCTGCTCGTGCGCTGCTGTAGCCAAAGTTGATCGCGGGCAGCACCGCGGTGAAGTCAGGCTGCCCTGCCATCAAGGCGTTGTCCTGTGCGTCCGCCCGTCAGTCCAGCTGAGCGCAGGCCGCGGCGGCACTGGCCGCCGAGAAGCGGTCAGCTGCCAGCTTGGCAGAGCACAGGACATCTCCGCCATGTCAGGTTCACCATGCACTGTCGCACCTGGGTGGGTAGCAGTGTATTGGCGTCTGCAGCGCCAGTCGCCTGCGCTGGCTGCGTCCACACGCGCGCGACCAGGCCATGATCGCCGCAGCCGGGCGCTGCAGTGGCCAGCGTGGCAAGCCATGCCGAAGCAGCGACTGCCCCCAGGAGCCTGCAAGGACTCCTGCGCCGCATCCGGGCCGCAGGCGCGCTGGGCCGCGGAGCGGGCTGGCTGCAGTGCCGGCGGCCAGCGCCTGCGCGGGTGCGCGTGACTGTCACGCCCCAGCCAGGTGTGCAGGCCGCAGAGGCAGTGATCCGCGTGTGGGCTGCCGCGCTCGTGTCATCAAAGTAATCTTCATCAGAGGTGGCCCACCACGTCCTGTGGCGGGCCAGGCTCCCTGACCTTCGGAGAAAGGGAAGAGCGTTTCCGGCCCCGGCCTCCTCAAGTGCTGCTCCACCGTTTCGGGTGCAGGGAACAGGCAGCGGTCTCCGCTGTCTGGTAACTGCGCCTGGTGGATATGCTCGATCACCGTACTGCACGACGCAGATGCTGGGCGAGGCACAGGTCACGCCTTCCAGAAATGAAGGTCGGCCACCACCTGGAGCATCCCTCTCCAGGCACGCCGTGTTGCATGAGCTTTGAATAAGCTGAGCACCGGGTGGGCAAGGCGGGCATCAAGCAGCTGGTGCGCGGGTTTGTACTGTTAGGGCCGGGGCAGGTTCAGCCTGCCTTCAGCCCCTGATGTGGCCTCCTTGATGGGGACAACAACAGCCCAAAAGTCTGGTGAGCCACGACCCCGTGCATGCCAGCCTTGTCCAGACCTAGCCAGCAGCACAAGAACTCACTAGCCAAGTAGAGCTCATACCCAGCTCGTTCAACCAAGCGGCCATTAAGTAATCAACATGAGTGGGAAGGAGGAGACACAGCACAGTGCGTACCCCAGCATTGTGCAGTGCCTGACTGAGCACCACAATGGCAGGACCGCTGGTGCAGAGATGCAGTGCCAATGTGGCTTGGAGCACTGACGCTCTGGCCGGTGTACCCCGCAGTTGAGGAGGGCGGCCGCCAGGGCGTCTTTAAGCCCGAGCCGGGCAAGGTGATGACATACCTTGCACTGCCTCCGCAGACTGCAAATTCCCGTTACATCCACCTTACACCCCCGTTGACCTGCTATAGCAGGCAGTGAACGGCTGAGCACTTGCCGCAGATTGACAAGCGCCATGGCGATCCTGAGGCGGGCGGAAAAACGTCTGGGCAGAAGGTGCTGCCCAGCTAGGGAGGGCCAGTGAATAATTACTGAAACTGACGGCAGAAGTGGTGGGAGAGCGCTCTCCAGGCTTGTTACATGTTGTTGAACTCCTTTCAGTTCCAACGCGTGCTTGAAAGGTTTCTTGGATAATGGCGTGCTCTATTGCATATTTTGCAACCAACAGCAAAAAATCACATTTTTTTTGCTGCAGCTGGTGGACGTGCAGTGCTTCAGGCGTTAGTGAAAGCAAACGTATGCGGCAAGCTGGTGTGCTTTTGGTGCGCAGGCAGCTGACACCCGTGCCGAGCGATACGGTGACAAGATCCACTATGACAAGCAGTAGATATCAAGTGCACTGAGCAGCGTGGGTATTGCTTGATGGCGCATGTACTAAGGCAGGCGTTTGCCCATACTTGGAAATAGGTTAGGGTGATGGCACGGTGTATGAAAAGGAGACCGCAGTTGTGTAATCTACCGCAACTTTGGCTGCAAGGGAACACCAAGTTCGCATATTAGCAAGCTTACACGCAGTAGCGCTCACCAGAGCATGTCGCAGCAGTGTACAAAAGTGCGCAAGTCCAATGTGGCGGCGCAGCCAATGGCTCTGCGCCTGGACGAGCTCCCTGCAGAGGTGTGTGGTGAGACGCTTGCAACTCGCTGGATGTCAGTGCAATCAATATAGTACCACAGTGTGCATAGTGCGAAACCAGTGGTCTGCCTCATGCAGGTCCTGCAGGCAATGGCAGTCCAACTTCTCCTGCTCTCCGACACAGCCTCATCAGAGGCCTTCACTCTGCAGACAGTGTGCAGGCGCGTGCGCTGCGCTTTGCTCTCCATCAGGACCAAGCGCCTGCAGGGCTGCGCTCAAGGCCTCCACGCGACAGGCACTTCAAGGAGGCACTCACAAAACCGTACTGGACGGCAATACGCGCGGACCTCGCCACCCGTTTGTGGCGAGCGCTGGGGCGGCGTGGTGCGCACCCTTCCTGGCTGTCTTCCTGTCGTGTCGCCCGGAACACGCACCCCGTTTGCAATTTCCGCTGCCCATACTCCCTTGCTGACGCAGGCACGCCGGAGGAAGCAAGCGCCTGGCGGTGGCTCCGTGTGCATGGCGCTGCCGTGAGAAGCATTGGCAATCTGACCGTGATTGACAAGGACGTCGAGCGGCTGTCGACCCTGCAGCTGGCTATGCCTTTGCTGGACAAGGTCATGGGGTTGAAGCTGCAGGCGCGCCCCGGCGCCGCTCCAGCAGCCACCCGAGCCTTCCTGGTTGCGGCCGCGCGCGCCGTGGCGCGCTGCCCGTGCCTGCAGGATCTGGAGCTGCTCGTGGAGCTGGCGCCCACGGTGGGTGAGCAGCTCCCCGACACGTTTGGGCAAGAGCTGGCCGAAGCCTGCACCCTGATGGAAGTCAGCCTGAGCATCACGTCGCGTGCGGGCAAAGAGCGCGATTGGCCAAGAGCAGCAAGCGTGTCGCACCTGGTGATGGGCCTGGCCGGCCTGTCCCGGCTGCGTGCGCTGAGCCTGACCGTGGACACGGCATGCATGGAGAGCGCGCTGCCCGCCTGCGTGTCGTGCCTGGCGCAGCTGACTGTTTTGAGCCTAAGCGGCTTTTCTGGCTTGCGCTGCGCGCCTGGATGGGCGCGCCTGCCGGCGCTCGTGCACCTGGAGTTCAAGAAATGCGAGTTTTTGGCCGACGGCGAGGCGGCGCTGCCGGGCATGGACACGCTGGTGTCCCTCAAAAGCCTCACACTGGAGGAGTGCCCCAGCTTGCGCACCTGGCCCATGTCGCTGTGGCGGCTCGAGCAGCTGAGCAGCCTCGTCCACGAGGCTGGCTATGATGCGTGGGAGCTGGCCAGGTTGCCGCGCGATGCGCTGCCGGCAGCGGGCCTGCCTGCTAGCGCCCTCTGCTTCCCTGTTGTGACTTGGCTCACGCTTGTGGGTCACAACCTGTCGGTCTTCCCACAGAGCGTGCTGGGCATGACACGGCTGGTGCACCTTGATCTGGCTTTCTGCTGCTTTGAGGACTTGCCTGAGGGCGTGTGTATGCTCACCGCACTCGATCACCTGTCCCTTGGCCGGCACACTGCAAAACCAGACGAAGTCGGGGGCGCGCTGGACGTCCGGGCCCTGGGCAGCCTGGCTGGCCTCCCGAACCTGGTCCACCTGGGCTTTTTCAACTGCAGCGTGCTGTTCTGCGGGAGCTTCCAGGCTGCGGCCGCGCACCCCCGCCTGGAGAACGTGTATTTTGATACCTCGTATCCTGCCAGTGGCCCATCGTGCCGCGCGTGCCTGGGGTTTGCCTTTGATTTATTGCAGCAAGGGCGCCCGGGCGTGCTCGAGGTGAGCGGCAGCGTTGAAGGCGCGGGTAAGCAGGACAGCAGCAGATTCCGTGTCGCCCTGCAGGTTGCAGGGTTTCCGCTGCAGGAGGGCGCCGCTTAGCAACGGGGGCGAGTAGAGTCTGCTCAGTAGACAGGCTGTGCGCGCCGGGGCAGTGCGGCTGTGCGCGCCGGGGTAGCGTGCGTGGCGCGGCCGGGTCTTTTATGAGGGCTGGATGCTGTGGGGTCCAGGGGTTCCCCCCGTCAATGCCGTTTCAGACGGCACAGTGCATGTTTTGTCCAGAAACTTGGCAGGCTGGGAAGGCCTGGTATGTGAAAGTCAAGCAACTTCACTGTACAGGCTGCGGTCGTATGAAGGGTGCTTGAGCTTAAGGTGACATCACGTGTCCGCGACGCGGGGACGCGGACTCCGCGTCCCCTAGGTTGCGTGCATCAACCATGTGTTACATCCACTCAATACACGATTTGCGTTGGGAACTTGCTTCCTGCACCAGAATCATCTTGCATGCATGCTCACCTATGACCTTACATGTGTCTCAGTCTGTGTTCTCAAATTGCCATATCGGCACATCATGCAGCTCTCTCATTCACCATAAGCCAGTGATATTGCCGTAACTTGGACTGCTCTGTCAGCAGTGGATGTTCTCCACCAAGGCGGCGAGCCCGCACCTTGTCTTCAACTTCTATTTGTGATGTCGCAAATGTTTGTTTGTGCAGCACATGCATCATTACTCCTCCTGATGGACAAGCATGTTTATTGGTAATATGAAGAAATGTGTGTTATGCTTTGTTTGTGACAGCTTGCTTTGTTCGTGGCAGCTCGCAGACATACAGTGCTGAATGCGTTGGTACAAGTTCATGTACGCGCATAGAAGCTGGTGTGCATTGGGTGCAACTGTCGATACCCTTGACCGAGCGATATGGTGACAAGACTCACTATGATAAACAGTGAGTCAAGGAACTGCACAGAGCCAATGTGATACATGGACCTGGCTGCCGGGCACTGCTGCCGACAGCACATGTACTACACTAATACATGTGCACACATAATATAGTACTATATTATGTGGCTGGTGGCTGTTGGTGGCTGTGATAGATAGATTGAGAGTCACATTTTAAAAAGTAGACCGCAGTCTGCTGGACTCACGTGCTACTTTGCGCCATAGGGGAATCGAGCTGCAACTACCAGCAATGCGCACACGCAGTGGCACTCAGGTTGTGTCGCAGCAATGCACATCAGCGCGCAAGTCCAGTGCCAGAAAGGCAGCGCAGCCTGTAGCTGTGCGCCTGGACGAGCTCCCTGCAGAGGTGTGCGGTCAGAAGCTTGCATCTGTGAAAGTCAGCACAATCACTGCAGTGCCACGGTGTGCATACAAGACCAGTGGTCTGCCTCGTGCAGGTCCTGCAGGCAGTTGCAATTCGACTTCTCCTGCTCTCCGGCACAGCAGAGGCCTTCACTCTGCAGACAGTGTGCAGGCGCGCATAGAGCTTTGCTTTCTTCAAGATCAAGCGCCTGCAGGGCTGCGCATTAGGCCTCAACGCAACAGGCGGTTCAAGGAGGCGCTCACAAAATCGTACTGGACGGCAATACACGTGGACCTCGCCACCAGGTTGTGGCGAGCGCTGGGGCGGCACGGTGCGCACCCCTCCTGGCCGGCTTATCAATCGTGTCGCCTGAGCGTGCACCTCACTCGTTTTTCCGCTGTCCTCACTCCCTTGCTGGCGCAGGCACGCCGGAGGAAGCCAGCGCCTGGCGGTGGCTCCGTGTGCACGGCGCTGCCGTGAGGAGTATTGACAAACCGACAGTGCTCGACGTAGAGCCGCTGTCGATCCTGCAGCTAGCCCTGCCCGCGCTGGAGGAGGTCAAGGGGTTGAAGCTGCAGGCGCGCGCCGGCGCGGCTCCAGCAGCCACCCGAGCCTTTCTGGTGGGAGCCGCGCGCGCCGTGGCGCGCTGGCCGTGCTTGCGGACTCTGCAGCTGCTCGTGGAGCTGGCGCCCAAGCTGGGTGAGCAGCTCCCCGACACGCTTGGGCAAGAGCTGTCCGAAGCCCGCACCCTGATGGAACTCAGCCTGAGGATCACGTCTCGCTCGGGCGAAGCGCGCGACCGGCCAACAGCAGCAAGCCTGTCGCACCTGGTGTCGGGCCTAGCCGGCCTGTCCCGGCTGTGTGCGCTGAGCCTGGCCGTGGAGAACGCATGCATGGAGGGCGTGCTGCCCGCCTGCATGTCGTGCCTGGCGCAGCTGACCGTTTTGAGCCTGAGCGGCTTTCAGGCCATGCGCTGCGCGCCCGGCTGGGCGCGCCTGCCGGCCCTCGTGCATCTGGAGTTCAAGGCATGTGAGTTTGCGGTCGATGGCGAGGCGGCGCTGCCGGGCATGGACACGCTGGTGTCCCTCAAAAACTTTACAGTAGACAGGTGCTTCAGCTTGCGCACCTGGCCCACGTCGTTGTGGCAGCTCAGGCAGCTGCGCTGCCTCATCCACGGGCCTGACGATCTTTATGCATCGGAGCTGGCCAGGTTGCCGCGCAATGCGCTGCCATCCGCGGGCCTGCCTGCTAGTGCCCTCTGCTTCCGTGATATGGCGGTTCTCACCCTTGTGGGCCACAACCTAGTTGTCTTTCCACCAGGCGTGCTGGCCATGACGCGGCTGGTGCACCTCGATCTGGCTCACTGCTGCTTCGAGCACCTGCCCGAGGGCGTCTGCATGCTCACTGCACTCGAGGCCCTGTATCTTGGCCGGCACTCTGCAAAAGCCGCAGAAGTCGGGGGTACCTTGGACGTCCGGGCCCTGGGCAGCCTGGCTGGCCTCCCGAACCTGCGCTATCTGGGGTTCTTCAACTGCAGCGTGCTGTTTTGCGGGAGCTTCCAGGCTGCAGCCGCGCACCCCTGCCTAGAGCACCTGGTGTTTGATACCTCGTATCCTGCCAGTGGCCCGTCGTGCCGCGCGTGCCTGGGGTTTGCCTTTGATTTATTACAGCAGGGGCGCCCGGATGTGCTCGAGCTGACTGGCAGCGCTGTTAAAGGCGCGGGGCAGCAGGACAGCAGCAGGTTCCGTGTTGCCCTGCAGGTTGCGGGGTTTCCGCTGCAGGAGGACGCCTCTAGCGATGAGGTCGAGTAGACAGGCTGTGCGCGCCGGGGCAGTGCGGCTGTGCATGTCTGCTGCAGGAGGATGCCTGTAGCGATGAGAGCGAGTAGATACGCTGTGCACGCCGGGACAGGGCGGATCTGCATGTCGTGGCGCGCCTGGGTGTTTAATGATAGATTGGATGCGCGAGGCCCCTGGGTCGATCTGTCAAGCCTGATGAAAGCCAGCACAGGGGATGTAAGATGTATAGTCCTATTCATTCATTCATTCTTGCACCCCCCTGTCGGCCAGGACAGCCAGGAAGGATGCAAACATACAACCTCACATACAATCATGGTGTCATGGCATTGCATGAGTGGGTTCCTAAACTCTCACATTCCCTAGATAGCCATCCCACCATGCATGACATTCCCTCAATCTATGGTTTGCATTGCTACATTTGCATCTTCGCCCACTTTGCACACTTGTGCACCACCTCTGAGCTTCATACCCACTCAGCCATGTGAGCGCAGTGTGCATTATGCCAGGCAACAGGCGCATCATGCTGGTCTCCCACTGACCACAATGTCAAGTCAGCGGTCTTACCGTGAGACGCTTCTGATGTATGTGCAGTGAAGTATGCTCATCCAAGGCTGCGAGTCGCAACACCAAATGGGTCGACGTCGTCTGCTATGTTTTATGCAGCGCACGCATCGTCCTGATGGGCAATCAAATGGGGCACGTTTGGCAGCGGTGCGGCATGGCGGGAAGTGCTGCCAAAATAACATAATGCCGATGTCCACGCGTGCTGGCTGATGTGAGGCTGGAACAGGCTGATTGTGACTGTTCGCACCACGCCCGCAGCAGTAAGAGCATCAGCGCCTGTCTGGCTGCGCGCGTTCAGCCAGTGCCCAAGCACCTGGGGAGGCTGCGCAGTTGCCTGGCCTGCTGGCATGCCGTCCCAGAGCCTGGTGAGTCTGTTACTGCTGCCCGCTGTGCACCAGGTTTGTTATACATGAGCTGCCGTATTGTGCAACATGTGTTGGGCTCTCTCGAGACATGGGGCAAGTGAAACAAGCTGTCTGCGTTAATGCTTTGACGCGCAATGGGTCCGTCAGTCGTTGCTATTGCTCCTGTCTTGGCAGGCTGTTGGGGAAAGTGAAACTAGCCTTATGAGTTAATGCCTTTACGCGCATTGGGCCCGTCAGATGTTGCCACACCCCTGTCTTGGCAGGCCGTAGTCTGCAAGCTCGTCTGGCGGGGGCCAGGTGACGCGCGGCGCCTGCCGCCCGCCGCACGCCTCGACCCGTGCCAAGGCTCAGCGCGCGCGCCACGCCCGGGCTGCGCCGGCACAGAGGCGCTGCCATGCGGTGCTGGACACGGAGCGCTCCGCCCGGTCAGAGCCCGCGCTGCTTGACCAGCCCCTGGCGCTGAGCGTCGGCGCCCTGGAAGCCGTGCTGGCGGCGCCCGCGGCGGCGCCGGCAGCGCCCGCCCTGGACCCTGCTGCAGGCGACCCCTGGGAGGGTGCGCTGCTGGGGCTTGTGTCCCCGGGGCTCGCACCGCAGACGGGGTTAGCAGGTCTGGCCGTGTGCCGTGCCTTGTTATCTGGGGCGGTGTGCCCGAGTGCCAAGCGCGAGAGCGTGCGCTGTGGAGGCATTGCTGGCGCGGCCGGCTGCGGCGCCTGCGGCGCTCCCCGTTGATCCGTGCGGCTACTAGAATTCTGTGGGAGGGCTTTGGCGCCCGCCTGTGGGCCTTGTGCCGGGCTGCCAAGCCTGGGGAGTGGTCGCTGGGGAGCGCGCCCAGAGTCAGGCCTCCAGGCACTGGCGCGGCTCTTTGTCGGACCCCAAGGCGACAAAGGCTGGAGTGTACACCAACTGTTTCGGCCTAGATCGGCATGTCTGCCAAGCAGCGACACATTCCCCACAGGTCCATAGCGCTGGCTATTTCCCTATCAAAAGCACCTGCAGACAAGGGGGTGGCTGACAAGTTGGCCCGCCTCTCGATATATGCTCGCAATTCCCAGCTTGTGCCGCGCACGCCTGCGCAGACGAGGCGTGGAGCAGCCTTAAGTGGACTGTGTTCCGGGGCGTGGCGTACGACCTGACAGACTTCATCCCGCGCCACCCAGCCGGTGCGTTTATTCGCCCTGCGCCCGTGCTTGCGCAAGGCCTTGGCCCATCTACAGTGCTCTGCTCAGGGGAGCACTTCCGGCAGGTGCCTGCTTGCCAGGGCGCGGTGAGGCATGGGGTGGGGCAGGTCACAGGAGTCCCTTGTTCGTGTGCGCGGCTACCATGCTGTCCGCATAGCAGGACCAGGCAGCGGTGCTAGGGTAAGGGTAGGGTGGTGTAACCCCACCCTTCCCAACGGTGCAGGCGCGTGGCTGGTCAAGCTGGCGGTCGGCCGCGACTGCACGGCGCTCTTCGAGTCCTACCACCTGCGGCCCGAGGTGCGGCCCCGCCGGCCGTGCGGAAAAAAATCGACAACCCACGCTGTTCCCGCGCCGGCCTCTGCAGAGCTGTGCCTGACTGCTGGCGCAGAGCAACGCGGGCACGGCACAAGCGCCGCGTGCCGCCCCTGCGCAGGTGGCAGCGGCGCGCCTGCGGCGGCTGCCGCGGCTGGAGGGCTTCCCGGTCGCGGCCGTGCCGCGCTCGCCCTACCCCAACGACAGCGACTTCTATAACACGCTCAGGCGCGGCGCGGCGCATGACTAACCTAAGCCTTACTTCGCCCTGCCCAGCGACAGCGACGACAACAACACGCTCAGGCGCGGCGCATAGCGTCACCTGGCAATCGCGCAGACTCAATGTCATTGCTATATTGTTATAAAGATGTAGGTGAGGATATCAGTCACCCATCGCGTGTTCCAGGACGTAGCAAAGCATGGTGTGGTCAAGCCCGCAATCAGTGCCGTCAAGGTGCGTCCATGCCTAACCCTACCGTATGTCCATGCGTGGCGCAGGGCGCGCGTGCGGCGGGAGGTGTTTCGCGGCACGGAGGTCGCCGGCGCGCACCGCTCCGGGAGCGAGGGCGCGGTGGCGGCCGTGCTGGGCTTTGCGGCCGCCGCCTACGCGGCTTACTTCTGCGCGCCGGGCTTTGCCAGCGGCGCGCTGCTGGGTGCGCGCGCGCGCGCGGCAGGCCCGACTGCACACTTCTGAACGCGTCAGTGTTCTGCTATGCTGGGGTTCACTGTTGTGTGTGTGCTGCCAGCTGTAGCATGCAGTTTGAAGTCCCAAGTTGTTGATTACGGTTTCATTGCAAGCCCCGAACGTTGCTGGAGTCCGGCTCACGCTTGCTACGTGTGAGGAAATTACGTGATCATACACAGGTGCTCATGGCTGGCCATGCGCAGATGCACACCAAATACTTGCAAGCCAATGTAAAAAACAGTGTTTAGCAGTGCGGCCCCGGCAAAAAGGATAGGGCGGAGCGTTGAGGCCCCGCGCGCGCGCGCAGGCCTGGCCGGCGCATGGATCGGCCTGACCGTGCAGCACTGCGGCAACCACGGCGCCATGTCGACGCGCCCGGCTGTCAACCGCGCGCTTGGCCTCTGCAACGACCTCATTGGCGGCTCCTCGCTGCTGTGGCAGTACCACCACCAGGCGCGCCCGTGCGGTAGTGCTTGTCCCCCTCTGTAGGGCAGCAAACCTGTCAGGGCTGCAGGGACCCCATGGTGCTGCTCATTGCCGCTGGAGCAAGGACCACCTCAAGAGCCAAATTCGCCGTCCTTTCAATGCTTTGTCCCTGTGCGTGCGTCGACAGATCTGCTCCTGGCTGGACGTGCGAGCGTGTCGCGCGCGAGCCCCGCGGGCGCTCCCTTGCTACCAGGCGGCCGAGTCGCGCCGCGCGCCGCGCCGCAGGTGTCCCACCACATCCACTGCAACGACGACGCGCTGGACGAGGACGTGTTTAGCGCGTTCCCGGCGCTGCGCTTTGACGCGCGCCTGCCGCGGCGCTGGTTCCACCGCTACCAGCACATCTACATGGCGCGCCCGCCCGCGCGCCCGCGGCGCGCGCTGGCCCCGGCGGCGCTGGGGCAGGGGCTGCATGGGGCCGCGCCGCCGGCTCCATGGCCGCCGGCGCATCCACAGGGCCCTCGTCCTGCAGCGCACCGCCCTGGCGAGGGCAGAGGCGTGCGAGTGGCTGCTGTGATGTGCTGTCCCTCGTGTCTCCAAATCGTGAGTCTTCATGCGCCGTGCACCACAAGCAAAGAATGGCATACTTCCGTTTCTGACATGCAGGCTAGAGCAGTGTTGCTGCGTGGGCGAGTGAAGCAGGCAGGCTGCGCGTGTGCGCAAGGTCAGAGCGCGCACCTCAAGCGCCCAATCGCTTGCACGCGAGCCTGCATGCGAGCCATATTCTATCTCTGGCGCGCGCAGTGGGCCACCTTCCCGCTGCTGCAGCTGGTCTTCCAGATCGGCGACGCGGCCGCGCTGCTGGCCGGCCGCACGCACGGCGCGTCGCTGTATGGCGCAACCGCCGGCGACCGCGCGGTCGCGGCGGCCGGCAAGGCCGCGCACGCTGCACTGCTGGTAGGCGCGCCGCTGCTGCAGCGCGGCCCTGGCGCGGCCGCTGCGGGCGTGGCCGCCTACATGGCGACGCAGGCGCGCCGATAGGATGAAGTCATGGTAGGCTTGGCCCTCTACATGGGGGCCGCGGCCGCGTACATGGCAAAGCAGGCGCGCCGGCGGGGCGGTGGGGGGCTACGGCTGTCGGGGTCTGGGCTGGCCCGTGCGTGCTGCTTGCTCTGCATAACTGGGGAATGAGCAGTGTAGGGTTAGGGTAGGTCTAGGATGGGGTTTGCGTGGCGCTGCGCACCTTTTGCAGGGCCGCGGCTCACCGCGGGCGCGGGGCAGGGCGTGGTGCTGGCGGCGACGTTCGCCGTGTCGCACAATGTGCGGGAGGCCAAGCCGCTCGCGCGCGGCGCGCTGGTCGGCCAGACGCTCGACGCCGACCTGGCGCGCCGCGACTGGGGCCTGCAGCAGGCGCGGCCCCAGGGGGGGTCCCACCTCTTTTTTGGCAGCCTGGATATGGGGAGGGAGTGGGGAAGAGAAGAAGCAAAAACTGAGAGGAAGAAATGTCAATCCGTAGGCGTGTTCAGCACGCTGTTTAGATGGACACACCATGGCTTACCGCGATCACAGCCGGGACCGGGTGCGGCTTGGCGGTGTGCATTGGGCCCACTCACAGTGCAAATCACCTTCACTAAGATTTAGGCTTTCGTTCCTTCTGAGTGGGCGGGCCGTAGCGGCGCGCCGAAGCTGAGGGCCTGGGGCCGCAACATGCACACAGATCGGGTCAGCGCGCTTGGGGTCGGCGCGCGCAACCGGTGGGCTCGTGCGCTGACGCCGCGCGCGCCGCCCGCAGGTGCTGACCTCGGCCAACTACGGCGGCGCGGTCGCCAACTTCCTCACCGGCGGCCTCAGCCTGCAGGCGCGGCGTCGCTGCCCTGCGCCGCCCGGGCCTGAGCGCGCCGGGCTGCTGACAGTGGCCGGGGCCGCTGAGAGCGCCTGACCTGACTGCCTGGGCCGCATGCCCGACAGTGATCCTATCCACCAGGACTCCATGTACCAGGCTGCTGCTTCCTCCTGGCAAGGTGCCAAGATGCAGGGTGAGGTATGTGGACCACAGGGTACACGTGCATCGGCAGTGTGCACATGTCCGTCACCGTATGCCCCGTGGGGCGTGTGTGAACAACAGACTGCCCCGGGCACCAGCTTCTGTACAGCAGCCACCTGAAGGGTCCCCAGGCGTCCGTCTCTGGCACAGCAGTCACCCGAAGGAGCTGCACCCACTTGTGCACAAGTGCTAGGGTTAGGGTTGAGCCCACCCCGCGCGGCGCCCCGCAGGTGGAGCACCACCTGTTCCCGGCCATCAGCTTCCTGCACTACCCGGCCATCGCGCGCGTGGTGGCCAGCGAGTGCGCGGCGCGCGGCATCCCGTACGCGCGCTACGCCAGCCTGCCCGACGCGATCGCCGCGTTCTGCCGGTGCGCCGCGGCGCGCACGGCGGCCTCGGCGCCGCGCGCCTCTGCCGCTGCCTCGCTGGTTGTCAAGCGCACTGCTCCTGGGGCGTGTCTGCGTGCACTGTCTGCCTCGTGGAGGCTCATTCGCGCGCACTGTCGCATGTCTGCATGCGTGCCGGCACTGCGGTGCCAGGGGCAGGGCGCTGCGCCGGGAGCCTGGGGCGGTGTCGCATCGCGAGGCTGGGAGCCGCAGCCACGCCGCGATGGAGCTCTGCTCTGCGGGGCGCTGCGGCCGGCCTCATGGGATGCAGCCGTTGTAATGCGAGCTGCCCCTAGGTTGTCCAGTAAACTTGATCCCAACAATACCCCTACCCTACCATGTCAGGTAATGTGGGCGGCGCCGGCGGGTGCGCAGGTACATGGCGGAGGTGGGCGCTGCGGAGCAGATGCCGCTGTCCGCGGGCGGCCTGTCTGACGCGGAAATTACCGCGCGCCGCGCTGCCGTCCTGGCGCGCTTCTAGTCCTGCACAGGCCTTGGGACTGCAGCTGACACGGGCCATGGTTGGGCCGATAATGTGCATCACCGTAACTGAGTGTCACTGCGGAGGCGCCCTAGCATGTTCTCAGGTGCGTGATGCGCGGCCCATGCTCCCTCACACAGAAGTACGAGAAGCACCGCTCACTCGCCACTTATTTTGCCCTGCTGTGGGATGGGGAGCTGAGGCGCATGCCACCCATGTCGACGCACGCCCTTCTCTAAGCGGTGCACAGACTGTCCTGCAGGCTTCTTGTGTATCTTGCAGATCAGGTGAGGTGCTAGAAATAGCAGCTAGCTTTCACCAGGTATCCGCCCAGGGTGCTTCAGGTCAGAGTCGTGTCGCACGGTCTTTCAGCCGCACAGAATCTCAGCCTGAGCAGCAATAACATTAGGTCGCTGTGCACTGAGGTGCTTTGCAGCGCGCGCGCGCTGCGCTGCGAGCGCCCACGGGTGCTGCTCAGTAGCAAAGGCCTGCCTTGGTTTCGCTCGATTCTTCGGGCAGCTTGTCGCCGTGCGGCGAAGCTCGCCCCTTGCTATCAAATTTTGCCCCGTGACTCATCATTCTTTGCCTTGTCTGGTCCATCTGCCTGAGGGCAGGGCCCAGCAAGCAAGCAGCCAGGCGCTGCGTTGAGGGTTTAGCTGCCTGAGGTAAAGGACGCATGCCATGCAGCTGAATAGGGTTCCACAACAGGCACAAAGCGCATTGCACTGTGCGTGCCAACATGTTGGGACCTTTTGAGCGTGCCACGGGCTCCACCCCTGTATCCTTGTGCTTGACTGGAAGATGTCCTACAGCTTCCTGTGCGTCTGCGAGCAGTTCGTGGCTTGCTGTCGAGCTCATACACGCAGTGGGGCAGATGAGTTGGCATGCGGATGGGTTCGCTATGTGCCAAGCAGTGAATTACTCACCTACAGTACTGGACTTCTCTTACAGCTGCAAGTTGACCCTGAGCGAGCTCTGTAAGGCGCAACGCACGTGCTGCGCTTGTGCCATTCAAGCACCACCAACAGATTGCATATACAGGTCTGACATCATGGAGATGCATCGTCCGGCCGGCTGAGCCGCCAATGATCTGAAGTTTCTTCCACCCAAGAGCTTCTGCATGGCATTTCCAATGGAGCATGTCTCGACACTCTCTCTGGCTCTCCATGCATGTGGAGCCGTGCGATGACGGGAGTTTAAATAGCAGCCAGGGGCTCTGCTTGGTCGCCTGCCGGCGTCTTTTGGCTGGTGAGTGGGGAGCGCCGGTCCGCCCCACGCGGCCGTATCCGGGCTCGGGCGCAGTGTCACGCGCGCTCAAGGCGCTGCGCGCCTGGCCTCTTGACACCCGCCGGAGACCGAGCAGAGCTGCCCGAGCACAGACAGAACTGTCTGGCTTAAAAACTCACGCCTGCGCGAACATGCAAGGCGACGCCTGGACTGCGCAAACGTCTGATTACTGACATTTGGAAGTGTGATGCAGTCCACTGCTGCTGTCGAGCTTGCCCTGGTCTGCTCAGAAGAGTGTTGCTGGGCTGCTGCTTGTGAGCCCAGCAGGGGCTGGTGACGGCATGAGCTGCCATGCTGGCCGTGGCCTTGCTATGCATGCTGCTGGCGCTGGTGCTTGTGCACCTTGCAGGCTCTGCTTGGTTTCAGGTTGCCGGACCCGGCCTTGATCTTGCTCAGTGTGCGAAAAATAACTCCTGGATGAGCTGCCTGGTTTTGGCATTGGGCTGGGAGCTGCCATACCGGCGAGCACTCTCACCACAGCCATTTGTCTTACACTCGTCACATGTTTCCATGCTTGGTTCGAACTGGGCTGACCGAGGTGTGTCGTCAGTAGCCCCCTGGGGGGAGCTCGGACACAGAGCACTAGTGTAAGGCCTGACTTTGGAGACCATGGCTAGCTACGCTTACAAGCTAAGCCTCTGCGCGCAGAAAACAGCCACACTTCGCTGATGTATACCTAGTTAATGACTTAAGAGCGCAAGTGCAAGCCCTGACTAGGGTAGCAGCAGCAAGGCTGGCCAGCGTTGTGCCACAGGCTGGGGCACATCACGCTTGGCAGCCCCGCCAAAGCCGGGTGAAGCGCTACCCGCCCACCCACCCCTACATCCTGGGCGCAGCCTGCGCCCTTTGGAGGAAGCAAATGGCGCAGGCTGCGCCCAGGATGTGCATCCCAGGCCACCTCAGCCACTTGCCCAGGTGAGTCAAGGGGTGGGTGGGCGGGTAGCGCTTCACCCGGCTCTGGCGGGGCTGCCAAGCGTGATGTGCCCCAGCCTTTGGCACAAAGCTGGCCAGCCTTGCTGCTGCTACCCTAGTCAGGGCTTGCACTTGCGCTCTTAAGTCATCAACACTAAACCACAGCTCTGGCAAGGCTGTCAGGCATCACGTGGCCTAACCCACTGGCACGGGCCCTACGAGCATTGAAGTCTGGTTCACTCCTCAAGTAGGCAGGCAATGCAGGCTGAGAGGACGTGCTGGGTTTCTCTCGCATGAGGGCATCGCCCCGCGATGCGCAGCGCTAGTGTTCCGCATGCTGCCGTAACAAGCTTGTTCAATTCCAATCCTTGCATGCATTGTGGGCTGCCCCCATGAGTTGACAAGCTGAGTGACTGGGCATGTCTTGGGGCCGCAGACGCTGCCCGTGAGTGGGCGGCCTACCGCTTCCTGCTATCTACAAGGCAAGTTTGTCCTTGTGTAGTATTATGTAATGCCATGCAACACGCTTTGACGGCGTTGTGACCGCAGCTCATGCTCGAGCACGAGAACCCCGAGCACGATGGACCCCATGTGCGCGCCTGCCCTTCAGCCGGTCCATGTTCTCACCTGCACTCTGAGCCAAACAGCTCTGCTCGAGTGCTGGCTTGAGCTGCTAGTTGCTAGCATGCGCAGCCTTATTTGCTCTGGCTCGCCAGCGCATTTTACCTTGCCAACACCGCACATCAAGGCGTGCCTCGCTCGTACGTGCACGCATGCACAAGCGGGACACACCTTGATGCCCGCAGTGCTGGCAAGGCAAAACGCGCTGGCGAGCCATTGGCGAGCCAGAGCAAACAAGTCAGCGCGTGCGAGTTACGTGCACGTCAGGCGGGCGCGCCAAAGCAGAGTTGTCTCGCTCTGCGTGCAAGAGACAACATGGACCGGCTTGAGGACAGGCGCGTACCTTGGGTCGTTGTGCATGTAGCTCTCGCGCTCGCGCACCACCTGCGCTCACAATGCCGTTGGCAAAGTGCATTACGTAACACTACATAATGCTACCGGACGAACTTGCCTTGCGGAAAACATGAAGCGGTAGGCCGCTCGCACACGTGCAGCGTCTGTAGCCCCAACATGCAGACTGACACGCGTGTCATTCGCTAGCGCAAAGGCACTGGCGTACCAAAGCACACAAGCGGCTGCCGAGAATGCACTTGCTGAGCATCTCAACTCAAACTTGTTGCGAGGTACTGCTTGCAGGGCGCTGGCGGGCGGGGGCGGCCACACATAAGCGTCCTAACCCCATGACTTGCTGCGGCCGACCCCTCGGACATGCAGAGCATAGCAGCTGCGCGAATTTAGGCAAAGACCTGGCAGGCTGCGACGGAGGTCCGTGCAGCAGACCATGCTGTCACAGCCGCGGCAGAGCAGGAGGGCGTAACTTACCAAAGCTCTGCCCACACAGTCATCACACGTGCATTGGTCCTACACAGCACAGGGCCGAGTTGGGGTTGCTGTTGCAGCACGCATTGCAAAAGTCCTGGGGCGCTGCTCCTACCAGCAATAGCGCGACACGCGTGTCGTCAGCCCCAAGCATGAAAGCGCGGAAGGCTGGGGACTTGCAAGGAGAGTGCTTGCTGGGAAGCAAGAACACATCATGTTATTGCATGGCTAAAGAGCGCTGCAAACAGGGGAGTTGAGCTGCTGCTTGCACAAGCCTCAGCAACAGCAGCCAAGGGGTGGAAGCAGCAATGTTCCCAAGTGTGCACGCACCAAGGCCTCCAGTTGACTTGCAACCATTGAAGTCCAAGGACGTCAGTGTGAAGCCTTGGAGGGTCCAAATCAGGGCTTCAAACAGGGGATCATTGAGACAAGGGCTCATGGAAGACAGTGTCCTGTGCATGTGCGAGCAGTGCGTGGCTGCTGCTAGATGAAGCATACATGCGGGGTGGGGCAGAAGAGGTGGATGGGAATGGCATGCGGATTGGATGCGCTATGGTGCCAGCGGTGACTTATTCAGCTACAGCAATGGACCTCTCTCAGTGCAAGTCGACTCTGAGCCAGCTGTGTAAGGTGCAATGCACGTGCGGCTCATGTGCAACTCAAGCACCACCAACAGAGTGACTATACAGGCCAACAATAAAAGAGTGCAACGTCCGGGCGGCTGCCAGTAATCTGGAAGTCATCTCACCCCGCAGCTTCTGTGCGGCATTCCCACTGGGGCGTCTCAGCTCTCTCTCTAGCTCTCCACGCATGCGATGCAATCTACCAAAGAAGACGCGCTTACAAGGCAAAACCGATCCTATCTGTGTCTAGGTTCCTGCTCCTAGCAACTACGCTATATCTGATGCCCAGTGCAGACACCTGCACGCCGAAGCTCGTCCAAACAGCGCACGCGCGTAAGTGCACGCAGCCAGCAAGCATGGGCGCAGAGGCAGCAGCGCGGGACCTGCTCGCGCACCAAAGGGTCTGAGCTTGCCCGGGTGCTCTACTACCTACAGCCCGTCTCTGCACGGAGCTTGTACACCGCCACACCCGCCCACAAGTCATCCCCGGCCCCCGCTCGGGAAGCGGAACGTGAAATGGCGCCCGCGGTCCGCCCGCGGCGGCCGCGCTGGCGCCTTTGCAGGGTCGCCTGCAGGCGCTGCAGCGGTCCCGTTCCCGCCTGCGGCTCCAGACCCAGAGGCGACTGCCTCGCGCTCCGACTGCGCGGCGGCCGCGGAGAGGCCGCCGGCGCCGTCGGCGTCGAGCGCGGCGCCGTTCGCGCTGCCCGCAGGCGCCTCCGCTGCCAGGTGTCCCAATTCGGCGCTGCTGGGCAGGCTGTCGAGCCGCTGCCATGCGCCCGCCGCAGGGGGCACCGCCGCCTCAGAAACAGGGTCGGTGTCGAGGCTGGGCGCGGCGGCGGAGGGCGCCGGCGCGCCTGGCGCCGCGGCCGCGGCGGGCTCTGGATCCGGGCCGGGGGCCTGCGGGGTCTGGGGCGGCGGCAGCGTCTGGCCCTGCAGCGTCAGTGCCGTCTCGCGCTCGGACAGCCGCGCTTCCATCTCGCGCAGCTTGGCCTGCGCGCGCGGTTAGGTTTAGGGCCCCCAATGCCGCGCGGCGCGTCAGCCGTGCGGGCAGCAGGCGGGGCCTTGCCCGCGCTGACGAAACCCGCCGCTTGTGCAGGGCCCCTGTCCCAGGATAAACAGCCTTGGCATGCCCGTCGTCCATACCCTGCTGCTCACGGCGGCACTGCGACAGACATTATGCCATCTCACCCTATGCGACGTTCCCGATGCTGATGTCACAAAAACAAGCACGCCAGGCCTGGCATGTGAAGGCCGCAGCTTCTGATCGATCGCAGCGCTCCGGCGACGCCGCAACAGCCAATGAGCTCAGACGTCCGCGCAGCTGTCACACACGGGCGGCTGCGGGCCGGGCGGCTGCGCGCGGGCCGCGCCTCCATCTTGGCGTACTCCAGCTGCAGCCGTGCCTGCTCCGCCTGCAGCGCGGTCAGCGAGCCCGCGGCCGCGGCCAGAGCAGGCGCCGGCGCCGCCACAGGCGGCGCCGCCGCCGCAGGCGCCGCCGTTGCGCCAGCCAAAGCAGGCTCCGCCAGGTCGAGCAGCGGCGCCATGCCGAGGTCGCCGGCGGCCACCTCTGAGGGAGCAGCCGCCGGCGCGATTGCCGGCGCCGCCGGCGCGGCGCCAGCCGCGGCCGGCGCGGCGAGCTCGGCCAGCACCGCGCGGAACTCGCGCCACAGCTCCGTGCGGCGCGCCTCCGGCACGGCGGCGTACCGCGGGTCCGTCCACACCTGCGCGCTTGCAACGCCGTTGGGGGAGGGGGTGGTCATCCAGCGGGCGCGCGCCTGCATGCCCGCGGACTGCCCGCCACCACTGCCTCATACGCACGCGCGGCCTCGAGGCGCAGGCGTGTGCTTTTGCAGGCGCGTGCTCCTGGACACACACTCAGGACAAGGGCATCGCCCAGTCACAAGCGCTGCCACAGTGAGTGCTCCAGGCTGGCCGCCAGTCCGCGCGCGGCCGGCGCGCGCCTTGCGCTTGACGAGCGGCCAGGGCGTGTCGGCCGCCAGGCCGAGCGTCTCGTCCAGCAGGCGCGCGAAGGCGGCCTCGGCGCGCAGGCGCGCGCCATGGCGGCCCAGGGCGCGCCGCCGCTCCTCGTCACCGGGCAGCGCGGCCCAGCGCGCGTCGCCGGCCAGCCGCGCGGCCACGGCGTCGAACTCTGCCGCCTCCGGCACCGCCGCCTCTTCCAGCAGCTCCTGCAAGAGGAATAATGAAATAATAAATGCATTCGATACTCAGAGAGTGTGCCGCGGCCGGGTTGGCAGGCCTCTGACGAGGTGCATGCCCGCATGGTGGACACATCCCTCTGGCAGCCCGCGGCGGCCTGGTCACGCATGCACGTTGTGGCTCGTATTGCGGCAGCCACACTAGAAGCCTGCTTTCCGTGCCTGGCGGCCAGCACGCTACTCGATACGCACATGGGGTCGATACCTGAGCCAAATACGCTGTAGCACAGCTTTCTGGAAGGCAACTGCTGGGTACGCTCACAGGACACCAGTCCGCAAGCCTACTATCATCCTACTGACCCTGGGCAGGAGCGCACTGCAAAGGCGGCTGCCGCCTCTGCGCGTCCGGTGCGCGCGCGCGCCGACGCGACCTTGGCCGCGGCCTCCTGGAACGTCTCAAACATCTGCTCGCGCCGCGCCTCTGGCGCCGCCTGCGCTCACACCCACCCCTGCTATGTACAGGATGCTCATGTCTGTTGCCATCTGCACATGCCATGCTGAGTCATGTCAACGCAAGGCGCGAAGGCGGGCGCAGACGGAGCAGGGGGTGCAGCACAGGGCTAGGATACGTTAGGTCGCCGCTCTGCAGGCGGCGCGCCTGGAGGCGCGGGTCCGTCTGGAGCAGGGCGGCCACGTCGGCCCAGCCGGCGCCGCCCTCGATTGCGGCCTGCTGCTCGCGCAGCATCTCCATGAAGCCCGAGCTCACCGCGCGGCTGACGCGCTGCGCCCCACCGCCAGGCACCTCGTCACCCTCCTTGCGGGAGCTGCTACATGCGCTGCGCCGCTGCTGATGCCTCCGTGCTCAGTGCGGCGTATGCTGACGCATGAGAGGCGCCCGGTGTGGTTCTGCCGGCCTGCCGGCCTGACCAGCCGCCCACTGTTTGCGCAGGATCCCTACTGCGCCCGAGCGCACCCAAGCTCTGGATGTGAGCCCATCTCACAGTAGGTTGCGCGCCTGCGGCTCCAGCGGCGGCTCCAGCTGCGAGAGCGCGCGCTCCGCGTCGCGCCCGATTGACGCGGCCAGGCCGCTTGCCACGCGCAGCGCCAGGCCGCCGAATTTGAGCGCGGTGTACACGCCCGCTGCCGCGACGCCGCCGCGCGCTGCCGGCCACAGTAAGCGTTGGACAGTACCACTGCCTTGATTTTTTCTTTTGTAAGCTGCCTGCCCCGCTTTCGTGCGGCCGCAGGCGCCGGCGCCGCCGCGCCCCGCATACGCAGCCCATTGCTAGTGCACAAGCAGCGCTCCGCTCACGGGTGCACAAGCTAATGTACACCGAATGAAGACCTAGCCGCCCTCTGACATTCAGTGCGGCAGCATTGCGCGCACCAGCACCGCCTCCCGCCGGTGGCGGCGGCACGGCGTATGGGTTCACGGTGCGCGGCGGCGCCGGCGGGGGTGCCCTGGCGGCCGCCGGCGTGGCGGGCGCGGGCGCGGGCGCGGGCGCCGGCTCAGGGGCAGCGAGCGCGGGCTGGGCGGCGCCGGCCGGCAGCGCCTCCGCGGCCGGTGCGGCTGCCGCGGCGGCGGCCTGGGTCACGCCGCCGCCGCGCTGGCCAGCGCCTGGCCAGGCGTCAAAGTCTGACAGGTCAATTGCTGACTTTGCGCGTGAAACAGACATGGGCGGCGGCATTGCTATGACCAAGGGACAGCCCATGACAGAATGAAGAAGGGTTCCCTGGTGATCGCGCTCGCAGGTCAAAGAACGGCAGGTTGTGACTCGGAACGCAGAAAGCTGGCAAGTTTTGGCTACTCAGTCCTAGCGCATGAGCGGTACGAGTGATACAGTGGGCCGTGCCTGAGCCGCGGGACATGACCCTCAGCGGGCTGCTGCTGCCCGCCAGGCGCGCGAGCACCGACGGCGGCATGTCCGAGCGGCTGCCGGTGCCGCCCGCGGCGTCGGGTGCCCCAGAAGCCCTGCCCGCAGCGGCCGCCGCGGGCGCCGGCTGCGCGCCCGCGGCTGGCGCAGCGGGGGCTTTGCGGCCAAACAGCGACCTGGGGCTGGGGTCGGGCGGCGCAGGGTCCGGCGCGGGCGCGGCGGGCGCGCGCTTGCGGCCGAACAGGCCGCCGAGCATGCTCTGCGCGGAGCGCGCCGTCGCGCCGAACTCGCTCGTCAGGCCGCTCAGCTGGCCCTGCGCGCCGCGGCAGGGTGCTGACGCCGTCGTTTCACACTGGTAGTGTGCCAGGAAGCATGCCGGCGAGATGGTGATGCCCCAGGTGGGGCCTTGGCGCTGCCAGCTCTGCTGCTACGTTGCAGCAATCCACTTTACAGCCCCAGTCTCTGCGGCTGCGGCAGGAGCAGACAGGCATCGTCGCGGCCGGCTCCTTCGCCAGGCCCCCCGACCGCAGGCTGCACGCGCGTCGGCAAGCGGGAGGACCGCAGCGGGCGCGGACCCGGAGGCCCTGCAGCGCGCTGCTCTCCTGCTCCAGCTCGGCCGGCTGCACGCGGCCGGTCGCTACGGCGGCCTCCAGCAGCTGCACGCGCGTCGTCTGCACCTCCACCTCCTCCGCCTGGGTGGCAAGGTAAATGTATGGATAAGGGTTATGGTAGGGTTTGGGTTAGGGCAGGCTTCGCGGTCGTCGTTGCTGAACCTCCACCTCCTCCGCCTAGGACGCGCTTGAGGTCAGATTTCACTTCAATATAGGGTGTCATTGCCAGCTCTACGCTCACGCGCATGTCAGCAGGCGGTCCCTAATGATGGTCAGCACAGGCCCCTGCAGGGCCCAGCCCTGGCCCAGATCGCGGCATGTGGCCAGGTATGCTCGGGCGCGGCGGTGCCCGTGGGACGCCCGTCACAGGGGCTGCCAGGCAGCCGGCAGCGCCCTCTTCACATCATCACGTTCACAGCTCTGCGCTGCTGACGCCAACAACGGCCGCGCCATGCTGGCCGCGCCGTCACGAGGCGGCGGGGCGCGGGCGCCGGGCGGCCGCACCGTGCGCACGATCTGCGCCTCCAGGTCCATGAGGCGCTTGGTGGCCTCGCGCCAGATGCCCATCGCGGAGCCCAGCGCGCCCTCGCGCACGCGCTCTGTGCCGGCGGCGCCCGCGCCGGCCGCCGCGCCCGCGGCCGGCACGGCCGCCTGCGCGCGCGCTGACGCCGCGTCGGTAGAGCGGCGGAGAGGGGCGGGCTTGCAGCGCGCCAGCGGCCCGCTTGGCGGGGGCCGGGCGCCCAATGCAGTCCGCTTCTGCGCCAGTTTGCAGCGCGCAGGCTTGCCGTGGCCCTGCGCCTGTTATGAAGCAGGTGCACCTGTGGGGCACGGCAAGACATGGATGAAGCGGCGCCCTGCCCTGCATCGTGCCGGCGCTTGCTGCTCACAGTCTCCACCCGAACCTATGACAAAATTAGGGTGAGCAGGCACACATGACCGCACCTGCGCCATGAAGCGGTGCTTGAGCGCTGCGGTGGCAGACACGCGCGAAGCGCCGCCCCGGCCCGCGTCCACGAAGACCACGCCGCCGTTGGCCAGCGACTGCGCGCGGGCACAGCCCCATTGGCAGGTCACAGACAATGGGTCGCGCAGCAGCTGTGCGACTGTGCATGCACCCAGCCGAGCATTCTGCTGCGATCGCACCTGTTGGGCTTTGCTACAGATGTGTGCCTCCAGAGGCCCTGCTCCTACCAGTGCGCAGCATCCAGCCACCTTGCGATGGGCATGAAGCACACTGATGCACCGACGCACAGCGCGCCTGGTTGCTGCGCACGGTGGTCACCCCCGGCTGCTGTCACGGTCGGGCTTCAGAGCGGCACAGGGCCTCGGTCAGACGCTGCGGGCCACCATGTCGGGACCGTGAGCAGGGCCACGTCTGCAGCGGACCCATGGGCGACTCTGCAGGGCATGCACGCCGCCGGGAGCGCGCGGCCGCCCGCGCGCACCTCGATGCGGCGCGGCCGCAGCAGCGCGGCCGCGAGCTCCCAGCCCGCGCCGCCGGCGCCGTCCAGCGCGGCGGTTTGCGCGCGCGGCGGCCGCTCGCGCGCGCGCCAGGCGCCCAGGTCGTGCCCGCACTCGAGCATGGCGCCGCGGAACGCGCGCAGCGCGCCCGGCGGGCGCAGCCGCGGCACCGCCAGCTGCATCATCACCAGGCCTGGCGGCGCGCGGCCGGGGGAGTCGGTGCGGCGGTTCGTGCAGAGCTGCATTATGCTGGCTGGACAGCAACGGCGACTGCCATTGTGCGCTTGCGCACGGGAAAGCACTCGGGCGCCGACTGGACAAGCCCGGCCTGTCTGCATGCGCGCATCCCCGGTATGGCCCACTGTGCAGCGGGCAGCGCAGGCTGCTGCGAACAGCCCTGCGGGGTCCCGCTGCCGCAGGCGCAGCAACATGGTCCCCCAGGTGTACATACAGGGTGCACATGTAGGGTACACATACAGGGTATACGTAAAGCCAACAGGGTGGGGCTGAGCGGCCTGGCGCGCCGGCAGAGTACGAATCAAACAGGTCCGGCTTGTGGCGGCCCCACAGCAGCGGCGACATGGCCAGCGCCAGCGGCGCCGCGTGGCGCGCCAGGTGCGGCGCGTCCGTCGGCAGGCAGTACTGCGCGCCGGGCGCGCGCACCCACTCAGGCGCGGGGACGCCGCGCCGCCTCGTGCGAGGCGCTCTTGGCCCTCCATGCGGGCCATGTCTAGCGCTGCAGCAGCGTGCGTGCGCCTGCTCGGGTCACCAGAGCTTGCAGGCGGCCATACTCTGCGAATGCATGACCTCGCATCCCTTGGCCGCCCTGCCGCACGGCCAGACGATGCCCTGTCCGGCGGTCCAGCGCGCGCCTGTTCAGGCGCAGCGTAGGTCGGGTCCAGGATGGACTCGTCCGGGCGGTAGTTGGTGCCCGTGCGCAGGTCAGCGGCCGCGCCCAGGTCGATCAGCTGCGCACGCAGGTTCATTGCTATTGGCTCAAGGGCAGCCGCGGGGCGGGATTGCACACACGATTAGTGCAGGAGGCAGCACCTCGGTGTGCATGGTGGCTCCAGACAGCCCCTGCCCAGGACGCCACCCTGCCCGGCACGGCAGATGCAAGCGCTGCACTGGCACTTTGCTCGACGCCAGGCAGGCAGGCCCATCACAATGTGCTTGAGTGCCACCCACAGGCACCTCAGAGGACGTGCCAACCCTGAGCAAATGCCAATCGCGCGTCTACATGCCGGAACGACCCTCCCGGCACGCCACGAGAGACGGCCAAGGCTGAGGCAGTCTTGAGCAGATCAGCAGGGGCGTTTAGCGCGTGCGCAGCCCCCGGCGCGGTGCGGGGAGAACACCTTGAAGCGCCGCTCCCCCTCCGCGAAGATGATGTTGAGCGGCTTGACGTCGCGGTGCACAACGCCGGCGGCGTGCAGCGCCTGCGCGTCGGTTGCGGAAATCTCAGCACGTCAGCTCGACCACGAAACTCGTTTTAGTTGCTGACTTGATGAGTCTAACATTAAATTAATTTTTTTGGGGCGGGCATGGCGCGCTCGCTCACCCTCAGCGCCTCAGCATCGCAGAGTATGGGGCCAGCACGTGCAGCGCCTGCGCGGAGCAGGGCTGGGGTCGGCGCGCGCCCTTGCCCCGTGCACAGGCGGTGCCTGCGAGGGATTGGGGCATGCTTGTTCGCTTCGGTTCGGCTCCGCTTCGCTAATTGCCAGTTGACACGGCGCAGGCCGGGGAGTGTGGGGCCGCGGGGGCAGGGGCGCGCGCCGCGAGGCTCTCAAGGATTTGGCGCAGCACTGTAGCAGCGGCCGCGTCCGCAGGCACGCCCAGGTCGCGCGCGAGCGCCGACACGCAGTCGCGCCGGCGCAGGTAGGCGGCCAGCGTGCGCGCGCCCTCGTAGCGCCACACCTGCCGCGTCCGCTCCACTTGAAAACATGCGGCGATCATGCTGGCCTAGCCGGCGCCTAGGGGCAGCGAGCCCAGTACGCTCCAGGGCATGCACTGGGCAGCTCAGCGCTGGCCTAATCGCGCCCAAATCTTGCAGCCCCCATCCCAGTGCACCCGCCCGGCGCATGGCGCCGGCCGGAGCCGACTGCGCGCGGCCGCTCGCGGCGCACCAGCCACACGCCCTCGGTCAGCTTAGCACTGGCCTCTGTGCGCGCGACCTCGCAGTAGCCCAGGAACTCGGCCACGGCGCCGCGGGCGTTTTTAGCAGCATACACGTTGAGCAGATGCTCCATGCGATTCATCTCCTCCGCGCCCTGCGCGCGCGCCGCGCGCGCAGGTCCCAAGCTGCGCATGGATTGACAGCATAGCGCGCCCTGCTGGGGAGCGGGGTACAGTCGCCTGGCACCCGCACAGCGTCCGCGCCGCGTCTGGGCCCAGCCCATGACGAGGAGGCCACAATGCACTAGAGCACTGAAATTGCAGCAACCACCAACATCAGCATCGCCAGACGCCCTTACAGCGAGTGCCTTCTAACACGTTAAACTGCCAGGCACCCGCGGCAAGGCCGCAAGCCCGCTCCACAAGCCGAGCACCGGCTGCTGCCGTCCGTGCGGGGCACGAGCTGACACATCACTGAGGGCTCGTACGCTGCCTCCCGCAGAGCGCAGCAGGGCCAGCGCCCACAACCCCCGCGCTGCTGCTGTGCGCCAGGGGCGCACCTCGACGCGGCGTTTGACGCGCTTGAGCACCACACGCTCGCTGCTGCCGTCCGTGCAGCGCAGCAGCCCCTGCCGCTCGGCAGACACTCAGGCCGGTGCAAACACGGCGGCAAGACTGTGGCTGGTCGCTTGCTGGCCGTCAAGCAGTCAGAGACTGCACTGGCATATATGCCAGTATATAGTCTTCTAGCTTCAGGTCACTATGTAGCTTTAAGTTCAAAGCGGGAGCGTGGTGGAGCTCAACACATTGCGCTGCAGAATATGGCAGACACGCTTCTCAAGGTCGGCAAATGATGGTGCAAGGCACGAGTGCTGCAAGATGAGCGTGCATTGGCATGTGTGTCCGAGTTTGGAGCGCACCTCGAACACCTGGCCATAGCTTCCTGCGGAGCAAGTGGGTATTCTCAGTACATAGCTGGCATTGCAGCAATGCCGGCGTGTCAGACAGGCCAAGGCCTGAAGCAGTGCTCACCCTCGCCCAGTGCATTCTTCACTTTCAGGTCCTCAGCATAGAAGCGGTCTCCCTTGGCCTGCAGAGCTGCTGCTGATACGTGCAGGCTGCGCCTGTGCGCAGGCCTGCGCCGTGCTGTGTGCACATGCGGTCTCAATGCACGGCCCTGCAGAGGGCTGGCAGCACGCTTAATGGGCCGGCAGTGCACCGCTCCGTGCCAGCACCCGCTCTGCAGCGCCATGTGCTCTTTGCCGGGCCGCTATCTGTTCCATCTGCATACTCAATCAATCAAAAGTGGCTAGAACCTCCTGCCCTACCCTTGCTTGTGAAACCGCCCCATGAACTGGCATGACCCGGATGCATGCCTAGGAGCTGGGACTTATACTTATACAGGCTGAGATACATGCACGCCTTTGCATTTCCCAGCTCAACAATGTGCATTGTGCACGAGTAGCAGTGAGGTTTGTGCTGTTTCAGCATACTCAATTGCAGACGTCTTCACATTTCCATGAGTGGCCACTGTTCCTCACATAGCAGGATGTATATAACTTCAAGCTGGGACACAGTACTTTAGCTGTGCGGTTGATAGTGAACATGAACAGACAACCTCTGCACAATGCCAGTGCTGCAAAACCAAGTGACTTTCATCAATGGCATTACAATACCTGAAATCAGAGAGCACAGAGCATACACACTGACTATGGTATGCGGAGAGCTGTGACACGCCGCCCAGCTAACAATGCAGTGCAAGGCAACAGAGGCAACACAACGACCCACCAGTACTACGCAAGCTACTGGCAACGCGCAATCAAAAAACACCTCATCAAGTCTGTAATCAAGTCTTTATCAGTGCTCACAGAAGGCCGGGTCGGGCGCCAGTGCACGCCTCAAAATGCCAAAATGAGCACCCGCGCCGCTCACCGACTTGGCGCAGCGCCCGGCAAGAGGGCGCGTGAGCGCAAAACACCTGCCTGCCACCCATGCGCAGCCAGTCCAATGCAGTAGCAAGCAGGCTTTAATACTTTGCCAGACGCGCCTGGCGGGAGCCTGAAAGTCAACCCTGGCAACCCTAGCACTGATGTGCGACAGTCGTAGGCCGCGACGGGCTCCTCCACCTTGCTGCGGACGCGCCTGGCGGGAGCCTGGAAGTTAACCCTAGCAACCCTAGCACTGCTGTGCGACAGCCCTAGGCCGCGACGGGCTCCGCCACCTTGCTGCGGACGCGCCGGGCGGGCTCGCGCATGGTCACAAACTCCTCGGCCGACGTGGGGTGGATGCCGACCACCGTGTCCAGCTGCGCCTTGGTCACGCCCATCTTCACGGCGACCGCAAAACCCTGCCGCACCGCAGGCCCTCAGCACGCCCCGAGGTGGGGTGGGGTGCCTGCCACCGCGTCCAGCCGCGCCATGGTACTGGCCAGTTTCACGGCCACTGCAGGAGCCCTGCTCCGCCCCAGGGTTATATGGGCATATGGCGAGGACGCATGCAGGCCGAGCAGGCCGTGCGCGCAGGCGCTGCAGGGCGCTGCAACGCGCGGGTCCACATGGGCGCTGACAGCAAGCAAGGCTCACACGCCCATTTTGCTGGCACCGTGTATGGCGGCCGCATGCGTCTGCTGATGCTCCCCGGGAGATGCACGCAGACGAGCCTGCGCGGCTGCAGCAGGGGCGCCCGCACTCCAGGCATGCGGCGGGGGATGCGTGCACCCCGTCAAGCGCCCGCGCATCCTCTCTGTTTGGGTGCACCCCTTGGCTCAGAGGCCGACAGAGGCAATGGCCCGCCGGCCAGAGGCGGGCGCGCCTGCATGATCTCCGCGCACTCCGGCCCCACCATGTGCACGCCCACCACCTTGTCGCTGTCCGCGGCGACCAGCAGCTTCATCATCGCCTTGGCCGGGTTGCCCGAGATGGTGTTCTTCATCGGCCTAGAGTGTGGGATCAGGGTTAGGACCCCGCACTCACCCCGTGTCATCACACTCAGAAGACCCCAGTGCTGCTGCAACTGGGGCTAAGAGGACTGACTCGCAGCATTGTGGCCCTGCTCGACATCACGGTCAGCGCGCGCACTGCACACGGCATAACCCCACCCTATCCTGAGCGCCAGCCGGGGTCGCAACCCCGCGCGCGCCTGAAGCTGGAGGAGTAGACGTCCACGTCGCCGTACTTCTCCACGGCCTGGTCCTCGGTCAGGCCGACCGTCGCGATCGGCGGCGAGCTGAACACCGCGCTCGCGACCGCGGAGTGGTCCGGCGCCGCGTCCGGGTCGCCCCCGAACGCATTCCGCGCGAAGGCCATGCCCTCCTGCGCGCGCGCCACCCATGCACCTGAGCACTTGCAGCCTAGCTCGCGTGCACACCATGTTGCATGCCCAGATCAGAAGCTGTAAGGTGCACTTGGAACCAAGGGCAGTGGGAACACTGCCTGCTGAGCTTGGCCATCATCAAAATATATTCACATGAACCTGTTCCCAGCGTGATGCTCGCAGGAGCACACGGGCAAAGACAGGCAGGGGCTGCCGTGGCATCACAGCAGGTTGCAGGCGCGCCATCAGGGCGACGGGCGTCAGGTTGAGCCGGTTGGTCACGTCGCCGATGGCCCAGATGCTGGGCACGTTGGTGCGGCTGAAGCGGTCCACCTTGATCGCGCCCGTCTTCTCCACCACCTCCACGCCCACCTGCCCAGGGTCCTACCTGCTCAGATCCAGATTTCTAGCACTGCAGCTGATATGCACATTTGAGCACCCACTTTCTGGGTTTTTAAAAATTTCATCACCAACTTCATGCTCAGTGCCTCACAGCTGCCTGCGTCTGTGTGCATGAATCCACTGCGCTTCCTATTAGCAAGTTCTTCGGTCACGCCCGCCGCCCGGGCGAGCTCCCTGCAGGCGGCAGACGCGCAGAGAGACACCCACAGCCGCCTGCCGTGTGCACTGCCTGAGATGGAGTTGCCGTGTGCCGCCAGCAATGCACGCCCGTGCCTGTTCAGGGTGAAGTACAGGAGGGCCGGCCTGCACCTGCTCCAGGCCCAGGTCCTCCGTGTTGGGCTTGCGCCCGGTCGCCATCAGCACATGGTCGCAGCCCTGCAGGCGCAATGCAGGGTCGCACGCAAGCAAGGCTGCAGGGCCTCTCATCCGCTTGCCAGTTGCGCACTCGCAGACTGCCATAAGCATGAACACCATTGTAGGACTGCCGCACTGCGGCCCAATGCAGCACATCTGGACCTGTGGACGAACCTGCTTTGTGCACCGCAGTATGCACATTCAAGCCCCGTGTCCTCCCAGTCTCATGTCCGCATTGAAGAACAACGTCAAATGTAATGCACCACTGCAGTGGTGTGAGCGCCAGGGGCATCACATGCCCAAGCACCCAGCTCCTGAGGCAGTCCAACACGCGCACGATATATTCTGCAATGTTCAGCAAGTCTGAACTCACTTGGGTGTGCGTATCACCAAACTCACCTCCAGCACCAGCGGCTCGCCGTCCTTCACATCGGCGTGCACGGTCAGCTTGCCGTCGGGGCCCTTAACGATGCGCGTGGGCGAGGCGCCCGGGTGCAGGTTGAGCCCGCGCACGCCATACTGCTCCATGACAAAGTCGCGCACCTCCTCATCGAAGCCGCGCAGCGGCTTGGCCTGCGCGCACGCCGGCTTGCTGTCACGGTTTGGCCGCGCCGGGCAGCACCGTTCATGGCTCGTGCGCCCGCTGCAGCCCTGCATCATGAGCGCATGCAGACAGCAGCAATGCGGCGGATTCCCTGCCTGCCGCATGCACCCTGCCAGGGCGTCAGGAGACAACAGCTCTGCGCTCAGAGCATTCTTCCTTCCTTCTGCGGGTCGCCCGCCCTGCCAGGACCGGGGCATGCCTGCCGCCAGAGCACGTGCACCTCAGTGCCAAAGTTGTTGTAGATGCCCGCGAACTCAAGCGCGATGTAGCCGCCGCCCACGATGGCCATCTTGCCCGGCCGCGCGTCCAGGTTCAGCACCTGCGCCCACACCCTCTCAGGCTCAGCGCCTGCGCCAAAATCCTCTCAGGTTTCAGCACCTGCGCCCTGACCCTCCCACTGCCTAGCAGCGTGCATGCACTGCTCTACTACATTCTCATTGTCCAGCCCAAGCCAAGCCAGGCTGACAGGCACGGGAGCACTCAAGCGCCGGTAGACATAACGTGACCTCGCAAGATCCTGGCTGCGGAGCCTGCTGCGCCTTATGCGAAATGTGGTGTGGCACCACTGCGTCTCGCCGCGCTTGGCTGGCATGTGTGAGAGCAGTGAGTATGCCAGGTTGGGCACAGGCGCAGGCGCGGACGCACCTGGTCGCTAACGATGGTGTGCTCGACGCCCTCGATGGGCGGCACCGTCGGCCGCCCGCCCACAGCGACCAGAATATGCCTGGCCTGCGTGCCGGAGACACCCCAGTTGCCGTGGCACTCAACCACTCTCGCGCTCGCTCAAGCCTGTCTCAAGTCTAGCTCTTACACAACGCACAGAATCCATGACCACCGCATACACTCGATTCGCATCCTAGTTGCGCCCTCCACATGCTATGCGCAGCTATGCGCGGACTTGTGCGTCCCATCTCGGTGAGCAGACGCCGTTAAGCTAATGCAAAAAAGCTTTGCGCCTAGCCGTCGCCCGCGCCGCCGCCGCGCGGGGCGCGCCGTGAAGCGGCGGCCGTCCACCTCGACTGTGTGCGCGTCCACAATGCGGCCGCGGCCCTCGTGGTAGTCCACCTTGCTGCCCTCCAGCAGCTTCATGTACACGCCGTTCAGGCGCTGCAGCTCCTTGTTCTTGTTGTCCATGAAGCGCTGCCAGGTCAGCCCGGGGCGCTCTGCGTCCCACCTGCGCGCGGCGCGCCCAGTCGACTGCTCGGACTTGCTGTGCAGCAACAGGCACTGCGATACACGGCCGGCGACAGACCTTGCCGGCTAACAGCCTTTGTGGTGCTGCTGAGTTGTAGCAAGCGGCAGATGTGTGCAGCAGACGTGAAGTTGTAAGTCAAGAACAAGGAAGTAGCTGCGCATGCAGACGTCGTCATCGCCTCAGTTGTGCCACCAGTATGCAACCAGCGGACGGAACCAGCCAGTCACGGCACGGCATGGCTGCCAGCTAGAAGCATGCGGACGCACAGTCACGCGCCGACTCAGCCTCATGCTCACAGGCGCATGCTCATAGGCGCATGCTGTGCTGTTTGCGCGCAGGCGGCGCCGGCAGCAGGGACCAGCTGCGCGCGCCAGGCGCACCCAAACTGCACGCTGTCCCGGAAGCCCTCGCCGAACTCGCCGCCGAACACCATGAGCTTCTTGGGCACGCAGCCGCGCAGCACGCACGTGCCGCCCGCGCCGCCGACGTGCGCGGACGCCACGCGCCCGAACGGCAGCTCGCACACCGCCGCCTTGATGCCTGCCGGACGCGCCTGGGCTCGCCGCTGGTGCGTCTCCACTGCTGCTTCTCGACGCGCTTTGCTCTGCTTCTGCTTCAACAGGCAAGTAATAAAATCAGACCTAGCCATCTGCCGTCCATGTCTAGCACGGCAGATATCAAGGATGAGGACCCGCATTTGCCTTTAACGTTATGGTCCGGCGTTCACCTGGATGACAGCACAGCGCCGGCGCACCATATGTGGATGCCGCAAAGCGTGAGGCGCGCACGCCGCCGCTGCCGGCGCCGATTGTGAACAGGTCGTAGTCGTACTCGCCGTCGCCGTTGGCGGAGTGCGCCGCGCCGTTTCCGCTCGCCGCCCGAGTCTGCAGGCGCGCGGAGGCTGCCTCAGCTGCTGCACAGCAGGTTGTCAAGACCTTGCCAACAGTGTATTTTAAAAACAATTTTGACAGGCTAGAGCGGCATGTCTTCCAGCAACATGATGGCCCCTGCCGCCTCCTGCCTCCGTATACGTGTTTGCGGAGAAAACTCTAGCCCCACTGCGCTGGCTCGCTGTCCTGCTGCTTCACAGTCTATCAAACTCCCGCTGCACACAGGTAGCAGCGCTCTGTGCTGCCACAGTCTGCTGCTGCACTTCTTGCCGCTGCTAATTAGGTGACCGCCGAACAAGTACTGTATTGCATACAGGCCAAGTGGACCGAGACACCTCCAGGCAGGTGCTGCGTGGTAAGCTCCGCAGCAGACGTGCCACGTGCCAGAGTGGTACGTGCCCGGCAAAGTGCTGCACGTGCAGTGGCACAGCCTTGACAACCTGAGACCAAGAGAGGCGCCCGTGCCTGCAGGCCCGCCGGTGCACGCGTGTGCGCCAGTGCGGCGCCCTTGGCCGCTGCGTGCCTGCCCCTCAGACTGCATGTGTGCAGCCTGGGGCTGCTCGCCAGGCCGCAGATGTGCCAGTGGGAGCGCAAAACATCATGCGCGCTCGCAGCCACCCGTCCGCCTGAAACAAGCCCCAGCACACGGTGTTGCAGCCTTCAGAGTGCAACATCGCTATCTAGTGTAATAGCTGTAGTCCAGCACAAGGCTTTATCTGACAATAGGCCGCAACATGGTTGTAACCAGAAACGAACCTCGTGCAAGACAAGATGACTGCACAGGTTTAAGTGTAAGAAGGGCAAACAAGAAACTGCGACCAGGGCCGCACGTCCGCAGGATGGCCTCATGGCCCTGCCGCAAGTCGCCACCAGGCACGTCGAAGCCATAGCACCACTTCTTCTGGCAAAGCAAAGGCTGGGAGAAGAGCTCTGCAGTGACCCTGCATCAAACCCTTTTGCAGCATTATGTAATAGAAATTTGAATGCAATTCATCATGCTGCAGCAATGCTGCACCGTGTCATTGACCTCCGTGTGTTCGCTTAAAGTTCCCTGCATAACACTGAAGCAGAACAGCGCAGCTCCTAGCCCAGTTTTTTTAGCAGAACAAGCACCACACGCGCTAGGCAATTGCCGCAGCCCTCGCCAGGTCGTCGGCCAGCGCGTCTTCCTCGGCGCCGGCCGCGGGCGCCGGCGCGCCGCCGTGCGCCGCGTCGTCCTCGTCCTCCTCGCCCTCCGCCTCGTCCGCGGCGTCTGGGTCGTTCTCCTCCAGCGAGCCGAGCGCGCCCAGCCGGCCCGCCGCCTTCAGCGCCGCCTGCGGGCGGGAACTTTTTTCCGTTTGGCTGTCCTGACCAGCATGTGTTCTGGGGAAGATTGAGTGGTATAAGGCAAGGTACAGCTCACCGACAATGTCAGTGTAAGTGTTTCACCGCCGGCCTCAAATGGTGGCGGGAGCTCTGCTGAGGTGGGTCACGCACGCGGCCTGCCACGTGCACGCCTCACGCAGGCACGCACGGCAGCCAGTGGGCAGCATGTGCTCCGCAAGGGCGTGGCCGGGGCGCGCGACCTTGAGCGCGTCCAGGCCGGCCTCCGAGATCTCGTTGGCGTCCAGCGCGAGCAGCCGCAGCTCCGCCGCCGCGGCCACCGCCTTGGCCACCGCCAGCGCGCCCGCGCGCCGTATCTGCGCCCGTGCATGCGTCATGCGGCTGCAGCCCGCCAGCGAGGGCGTGCCGCTGAGAGGCTCCCCGGGTCCCTAGAAAGCCCATGGAGTACCCAACTGCCGGTTAGGACACAACTCAGCCTATCGGAGGCATCCCTCTGTTTGATAGACAGCGGTCTTATTGCAGCTAGCGTGACGCACCACAGGAGGCACGCCGACGGCACACGCGTCGCCTCGGCTCTGTCAACTATCTGAGGCTTCCCTGCCTGTCTGTGGTACAGCATGCGCTCTCCAGAGCTCCCTACAGGACGAGACCGGGCGAGGGACTCGGCCGCGCGCGCCGCGCCTCGGTCTGGCACAGGTCCAGCGCGGCGAGCGCGGGCAGTGAGGCCAGAACGAGGCAGAGGTCCAGCCCTACCCCCAGCCCCCCTGCCCCCCCCCAGCCCCGGGGCCCGGCCGCGCGCGCCGCGCCTCGTTCTGGCAGAGGTCCAGCTCGGCGAGCACGGGCAGCGCGGCCAGGCCTGGCGCGAGCGCGAGCGCGCCGCCGTCGCCCAGCTCGTTCTCGCGCAGCGCGAGCCGGCGCAGGCGCGGCTGCCGCGCCAGCGCGGCCGCCAGCGCGCCCGCGCCGGCCGCCGTCACCTCGTTTAGTGCGAGCTCCAGCTCCTCCAGCTGCGCGCCGCCGTCCGCCAGCGCCTGCGGCCGGTGCAAAACTTTTGGTAGCGCCCCAGTCTGGCACGGTATCATGCGCTGCAAATTACACATGCAGTGCTTGTACTCATGCATGTGGGTGGCCGCTGCCACGTCGTCACGGGTGGCCTCGCTGTCACTCGGGACGTCAGCCACCCATTCATGAGCAATAGCAGGGCGGCAGGCACGGGCGATGCACAGAAGCAGGGCGCGCCTCGGCGACGGCCGACACGCCCTCGTCACCGAGCGCGGTGTCGTTGAGGTTGAGGCTGCGCAGGCCGGGCTGGCCGCGCAGCGCCTGCGCCAGCGCGGGTGCCGCCTCGGCCGTCATCGGGTTGTCGCTGAGGTCCAGGCGCACCAGGCTGCGCCCTGCGCCGGGCCCCCAACCTACCCTAATGACAGCCGTTGCCGAGCTCTCCGCACACAGCACAGCGCATGACAGGACGACCTCTGGGCACACAGCACCGCGCATCACATAACAGCCGCCTGCTGGCATGCAGGCAGGCTTCATGGCGTCAGCGCATGGTGCGGTCGCTGCTGGCACGGAGCTGTGTATTGTCCCCAAGCAAGCCACGCGCAAAAATGGGGGCATTCAGCAGCCATGCTGGCGCCCAGGTTCCGCTCGCACTCGGATCCTCTGAGGCTTCAGCGCTGGCGCGCGTCACCGCGCCCGGCCGGGCAGCAGCGCAGCGGGGCCGCGCGGCGCGCGCGTGGGCCGCGCACCCGCAGAGAGCCCCCGCGCCAGCGCGATGCCGCCCTCGGCGCCCACGCGCGAGGACGCCATGCGGAAGTCGGCCATCGCGGGCGCGCGCCCCAGCACCTGGCACCCGGCGGGCGACCGCCGCTTGGCGGGCTGCAGCATGCCCGGGCTGCAGAATGCCCGGGCTGCTAAGCTGCGCCTAGCAGTGCATGGGCGTGCCGCAGGCGCCTGCCATCCAACAGTCTGCCGCCGCGGCGCCCTGCTTGCAGCCGAGAGCGCATGCAATATCCGGCAGACGCGCCCAGTGCTAGCGGGCGCGTGTGCTGGAAGGCGCGGGGCGCGAGGGGGCCGGCTTCACAAGCGGGCGGCGCGGGCGCGCCTGCGCGATCGCCGCGGCGCCTGCGTCGTCGGACATGTTGTTGTGCAGGTGGAGCGTGGCGAGCGCGCCCGCGTGCGGCACCAGCTCTGCGATCGCGTGGCAGGCCGCGATGGAGCAGCCCACGTTCTGGAAGGCCAGCTTCTCCAGGCCCGCCTGCCGCACGCGCCCGCCGCGCCCTCAGCCGGGCATGCGGTGACTAGGCACTAAGGGCTAGGTTATCCTATTACATAGGGTTATGGTACCCTAACTCTATCTATACAGGCAGCTCATGCCGCTCTGGAAGGCCAGCTTCTCTAGGCCCGCCTGCCGCACGCGCCCGCCGCTGCGCCCTCAGCCAAGCATGCGGGCGTGCGATGATGTAGGGTAAAGTGTTTAGGGTTTGAGAAACATTTATCTGCTGCAGGCGGCTCATGCGTGACATTACATGCGTGACATTACAAGCACCAGTGCCGCCGTTTGGGCCCACGGCGCGCATGACACGTGCCGGCCCCTGAGCACCAGGCGCCTCTGCCACCCCAGGGCCTGTGCACTGGGGCGACAGGAGCCGGCTAGCGAGCGCGCCTGGCCACTAAGCGCGGCGGCGCAGGCGCGCACGCCCTTCTCGCCCAGCGCATTCTCGCTCAGGTCCAGCACCTTCAGCCGCGCCTGCGCGCTCGCAGCAGGGCGCACATGGTCCTGGCCGCACTGCTGGCTTCAACAGACCTGGTAGTCGACCAACCCTTGCTGCACCCGCATAGATGAGCGCAGAGCTGCATGCGTAAGCTCTCACCATCGCATCATAGCAACGCCCTCATCAGCAGGATGCGCAGTCGGCTCTTCCTCGCCACCACTGAGCCGCATGCATGCCATGGGTGAGCAGGCCAACACATGACATAGCATTCAAGGCTATTCTTAACTCTGCTGTGAGCCGGCAGGCCTGCTGGTGCCCACAAAGCTTGTCGCACAGGCTGGCGGACATAGCAGGCACCTGCGCGAGTGCGCCGCTGAGGATGCGCAGCGAGTTGAGCGCCTCCGCCTCCGGGCGGCCGGCGATGACGTCGCTGAGGTCGGCGTGCGTCAGGCTGGCCGCGCAGTTAACGATCGCCTCCGCAGCCACCCCCGCGGCCGCCGCGTCAAAGCTCTTGGTGCTGAGCTTGATCTGCGCAGCGGCGCACATGCTGTCAGGGCATGACGCGCTTGTAGAGCAGCTCGCGCCACACCCACAACCACCTGCACAGCCACCGCATGCAACATTCATTTGCTCAAATTGAATTTGCCCCGCCAGCCGACTGCTTTGTCGTCAATGTCTGATTGTGCCCTTTTGTTGCTCGCGGCGGACCCCCTGTACACTTCTGCATAAATAGCCATATGCAGGCAGTCAAGGCTGTTTGTAGTGACTCACGCAGGCACCACACTGCAACAACTGTCCAGTGCAGTCGTGCAACCAAGTGCACATAGTCGCAAGAGCACACACCCGGCACAGACCTCAGTCCAAACGGGAGATGCTCACTCTGCTGACGGTCGCCCCCGTCGCGAGCATGCTGGCGAGCGCATCCTGCGCCGTCTCTGCCACCAGGAACTCGCGCTCGCCGGTGAGGTCCAGCTCTGCGGCGTCGCGTGGCGCGGCGTGCGGCGCGCCGCCGTTCGCTTCTGCAGCGCCGCTGGCGCCGCTCCTAGCTTGGGACGCATCCAGCACCAGAGACGCGAGCTTCCTGTGTGCGTGCCTGTACTGTGAGCAACGCGCTGTGACTTGGGAGGCTGCTTGCCCACCGCAGGGAGGCATCGATTGGCACGCACGTGTGCATGCGCATACACAGCAGCTGTGCTCACGTAAATATTTTAAACGGGCGGAGGTCTTGCTACATAACTCCAACACTGCGTATGACCAGTACGGTACTGTACTTATGCCTGCTACACTACCCGCCAAGCTCGAGAGCTACAGGCGCTGGAGCACGCACCGTGTGTAAGCCGCCAGCGTCTCCGCGTGCGGCCGCATGCCAGTGGTGGTGCGAGCCTCAACACGCGCGACTGTGTATGCCTTCTTTTCAAACTCTGTAGCCAGCCGCTGCGCCTCATCATCAGACACGCGGCCCCCGGAATGGAACGCCATGGCCGTCAGGCTCTGCGCGACCCGGGCCACGGTGTCTGCGCGCTGCGCCGCGCCGAGCTGCCACTCCTCCTCATTGGCCGCCGCCATCACGCACAGGGGCTTGCCGCCTGGTTGCACGAGGCACTCTACGGACTATGCAGCGCTCAATACAAACACGGGAATGGGTCTGCATGAAAGTGGCCTTGTGCATCTCAGATGCAGCATCTGCAAGCCAGCTCCAACCTTCTTCTTCTCCTTCCTCCTTACAGAGGCCTGCACTGAAAGAGGAAAGTGCAGTTGAGACTTGTGTTTCTGCCTGACACCGACAGAGCGCAAAAGACGCACTATGGCCAACGACCAGGTACTGCTGCTCTCCAGCGGGCCCGTGGTGGATGGCAGCCTGCTTGCGGCCTGCCTGCAGCGCGCGGCGGCGCGCCTGGAGGACGCCACAGTTGTGTGCGCCTCAAACAGCCTGGGCAAGGACGCGCTGCCGCAGAGCGCGTTCGCGACCGCCGTGTCCGTTGCGCACGCCGCCGAGGAGCACACGGCAGGCCTGCTGCGAGCCATCCTGGGCGCGCTGCGCCCAGGCGGCGCGCTGGTCCTGCAGGAGCCGCAGGTGCGGACCATAACTTGCTTGTGCGTAGCACACGCTCTGCCTGCGCTCACGGCCTTGGGACCCGGTGCTGTCTTTAATTCGTGTAGTGGGACGACTGTGCACCTGCGCGTCCGGCGCTTCGGTGCAGAAAAGATGCAGGCTTTCAAGGGCGACAACTCGCTGATACGGGCACCTGAGTATAGTACCGGGCTCGCTGCGCAGGGCGCTGCGGGCGTAGAGGCGCTGCGGAAGGAGCTGCTGCTCGCGGGGTTCGTGGACATCAGCGGCGAGCAGGCGCCCGTGCACACAGCGCCGGAAGCTTCTGCCTGCACGGTGCGCTGTGCGCGGTGGTTCACAGCAAGGTTCCCCGGCGACTTTGCAGTGTGCACTGGTACACTGTGGTACCGCTCAGCTCCTGTGCCGCAAGGGCAGCCTGTAGCGGGCGCCGGTGCGGACGTCTTGAGCCCTGCAGACCTGGCAGTCCTTTGACTGGGTGGTAGGGCTGCTTGCGAAGCGGCAGGGGTGTGGCGGCGCTGTTATGAAGCGGCTTCGCTTGTGAGCAGCTGCGGTTTGAAGTCTGCAGCGTGTCTCATGCAAGAAGCCCGGGTCTGATACTCTCTGTTCAGCTGGCCGCGTGCGAAATATGAATCGCTGCTCGACAGGTGGCTGCAAGCAAGCCGCGCTGGGAGCCCGGCGCGCGCGCGGCGATTGCGCTGAAGCCGCGCGGCGCGCCGGCGCCGGCGCCGGCGCCGGCCGCCGCAGCGTGGACGCTGGCGCCGGACGAGGACGGCGCCGACGAGCTGCTGGACGATGAGGAGCTGCTCACCGAGGAGGACCGCGCGCGGCCGGACGCGCCTGGTGCGGACCTCAGTCAGGCTAGGGTTGAGGTGCGGGGCGTATGCGCGCATGACGCACTGGTTCTTTCCCCCCGCCCGCCGGGCCTCCCGCCCGCCGGGCAGCGGGCGCAGGCCTGAAGAGGCAGGCCGCTCTGAGGAAGGCTGCCGTCACGGCTAGCTGCTTCTGGAGCATGGCATGCTGCGGGCTCTGGTCCACGTCATCTCCAGCATGTTGCCACTTGGGCGGCAGCAGCCGCCCGCACAGTTGCGAGCACATCCGGCCGCGTAGCTTGCGGCAACTACCGCGCAGCTGGCAGCCCGGGCTGCAGAGCAGCTGTTACATGCGAATGATACATAGTCAGGGCATGTTGGTGCGTGATGCAGGTATGCCATGGGCCCGCCGCAGCAAAGCTGCAAGGGCAGCCAGCACGGGCAATCAATAGGCTGCTGCAGGCCCATGGCATACCCGCATCACAAACTCAGCATGGCCCGACTGTTCGTCAGCGCACGCGACAACTGCTGCAGGCCGGCCTGCCAGCTGTGCGGTTGTCGGCGCGAGCCACGCTGCCAAAGGTGCTCGACGTTGTGTGGGATGCTGCCCAGCGGCAACGTGCTATGGAGTGCCTGGACCAGGGACAGCGAGATGTCATGCTCCAGGAACAGCTGACCATGACGGCAGCCCTCCTTCAACGGCCTGGCCCTTCGGGCGTGCGCTTGCTGCCGTTGGCGGCGCCCGGGGGCTGGCCGCTGGACGGCCACTTTCATTGTTGGGACGGCTCTGCCGGGTCCTGCGTTCGCGGGGCCTCCTGTCACCGTGGACGGTGCCCCAGACTGCGCGTGCAGCATTAGAGCGCACCACGCGCGACCTCCTTGGCGTGCATGGCCGTAATGGGTCGTTGCCGCGTCTCCTGCACCATGTGCACTGCAGCGTTATCTAAGAGACAGTACGATGTCATAAATTGTCATTTACCCGCTTCGTGACTCTCACTTGCGCGTGCTTGGTTTTGTTGATATGCACGCACGCCCGCGACGCTGATGCCAGCAGGCCGCTGGGCGCAGCGGCGGCCGACTGCGCGCCGGGCGCCAGCAAGAAGGCGTGCGCCAACTGCTCCTGCGGCCGCGCGGAGGCCGAGGCGGCCGGCGTCAAGGCCGCGCTGACGCCCGACATGCTGGAGAATCCGCAGAGCGCGTGCGGCAGCGTGCGCGCCCGGCTGCAGCCCCGCGCTCGTTGCGAGGACAGCGGTGCTGCACGCTTTGCATGCTCGGGCGGCTGTGGGGGTCATGGGAGCTCTAGCGTGGCCGGGCCAACAACAGGCAGCGCAGGCAGTGCGGCGGAATGTGCGGTTTGCTTGAAAAGGCTGTGCTGGAAGCGGACATGCAGAGAGTCATGGCTATGTGTTCTCCACTTCCCATCTGTTGCAGGCTGACGTGGGTCAGGCGTTGGAGGGCGGCGAACGGCCTGCCTGCCTGCCAAGCCGCCCGCCGCTGCCGCCGTCAACCATGTTGCAATCAGAGCTGTGCTGACATAAAGTCTGCGCGCAGTGCGGGCTGGGCGACGCGTTCCGGTGCGCGGGCTGCCCGTACCGCGGCCTGCCCTCCTTTGCGCCCGGCCAGAAGATCGAGCTGCCGGCTGACTTCCTCACCGCGGACGCCTGAGCTGCCAAGTGTGTCAGCCTATGTCGCGCCCTGCCCTCCTGTGCGCCGGGCAGGCAGCTGAGCAGCCAGCCGGCTGTCCTGGCTGCGAACGTCCTGAGAGCTGCCAGCAGAGGCATTGTGCACATGTGGGCAGGAGGTGCTAGCCAAGGCCCTCGCTAGCTCGCTCATGGCTACACCCAGGCTCACCAGGGATGTGCATGGAGTGCGGGCAGCTGGGAGTCTATTGCACCCCACAGGCCGGGTCCTGCTCCGCCTCAAGACCTTAGGCTGAAGCCTGTGGGCAGTGCGTCGCCTGAGCTGTTTTGGCAGAGGATGTGTATGTTGCTGCGCACAGTCTGTGCGCTTAATGCCCATAGCAGTGCTGGTGCGTCTTTCTAGTGAGCCAGTGGACCTTGACACAGGTGCAAGCACCATGTAACGTACATGACAACTCTCTGCGTCAGCCTGTACGATCCTGCAGGCCGCTCCGCGCTACATATCACCACGCGCAGCAGCCACCCTGGCGCTTGCATGCCAGGCAGGCGTGCCTCGCCAGGGACGTGCAAACTCCCTCAAGTCAACACAGGTGGCTCCCGGCTGATCAGGGCCATGGGCTACTGCCAGCGTGCACATGGTGCGGATCAGCACCCGGCACGCACAGTCCGTCCCGGCGAGCCGCCCGCGATGGCACCAAACACGAGGTGCGCGCACAGAAAGTGCAGTCAATGGCACATGAGGAGAGCGCTGCGACAGGCTTGCTGAGTGCGAGCGAAATCTCAATTGGCCTGTTCACATCAGCATGGCTGGGGCTTAAGGGGTTCCCCTGCAGCAGGCGCGCCCGCTGGCGCCAACTGCTGCCGGGAGATGTGCTCCCAGGGCTGAACGCGCAGGGTTATCGCTGGCGCACCGGCGAGCAGCCCCGCGAGCCCCCGCGCCCGCCGGCGCCGGCCTTGCCAGCAGGCAGCAGCGGGATGCGCGAGGGCTTGGCCTCCGCCACATGAACCTGTGCCGGCGGGCGGTTAGGGTTTGCATTCTCGGCGCCGTCGCCGCCCCCGGCGCGCGCGCCACCGTCGCCCCGCTCCCCGTCCAGCTCCATCTGTGCGTCGGCGCCTGCGCGCGCCGAGCGAGCGTCGCCCGCGCCTGGTTTGGCACACACCTGGCTCCTGGGCGGCTCTTCCCCGGCCGCCTAGCCTACCGCCGGTGTCCCTGCGCGGCTGCGGCGGCGCAGTACCTGAAGCTCCAGCATTTCCGCCCCGCAGAAAGCATCACTCCCACCTGAGCCGCACTGCTCGCCAGATCGCCGACTCGCTGCACAGTCAGGGCAGCAAGCAAGCCCGTTTCTTGCGCCGCGCCGCAGGGAGCAGACGTCACCTTCGGGCTCCTCGGGCGCCTGCGCCAGCGCCGCGTCCGGCGCGCCGCCGCGTTGCCGCCGGAAGTCGGCCAGCACCGCGTCGGGCGCCGGCGTGCGCAGGCTGGCCGCGTAGCCGGGCGCCGGCAGCGCCGGCGGGCGCAGCTGCGGCTGCGCGCCTGCGCACGCGCGCCGCGGCGCTCGGGCGAAGCTGCTCGGCAGCGCGCTGCTGCGTTTGGCGCGCCGGTGCACGCAGGGCAGCACGCCGTGCACAGCTGCGGTCTTTGCTTGACCAGGAGACCTATGTGTCCCAGGACATGGCAGGCGCTAGCTGCCTCTGCTGGCCTCACTGCTGAGCATGTTGTGAGGACTTCGCTCGCCACGCATGGGCCATTGCAGAACAGTCCTAACTGCAGACGGCCGTATGAGAACGGCACGGCGTGAGCGGGACCGGTGGGCTGCTCGCCGCTGCGCGGGTCGCGCTGGAAGCGCGCTGCAGCAAAGTCGGCCACGTCGCCGTCCAGCTCCACGAGCGCGACGCCCGTGCCGCGCCCGAACGCGCGCGCCTCCGCCGCGCCGGCGGCCGAGGCCTCGGCGGCCGCCGCGAGCGCCGCCGCCTCGCGCGCGTGCGCGCTCGCGGCCTCGGCCGCCGCTGATGACCGCGTCTCCTCGGCCGCCGCCGCCGCTGCGCGGCGACCGCGCGGGGACTTATGGAGCCCGCTCGGAAGCCTGGTGCTAGACTCTGTGTGCAATACGAGGTCTGGAAAGCTCCTTAGGTAGGCTGTGAAGGCACGAGTCTGTGCTGCATGCACTGATCACGCACATATGCAATGGGACGTGCAGGCACCCTGCTATAAGATCAGACCCCGCGTGGCGGGGCTGAGGTCGTACGGCGCCGCCGTGCCTGTCCGCAGCGCCTGCACGCCGTGCTCGGCGGCCGCCGCGATGGCGGCCGCGTCGGTCGCCGCCGCGGCCGCCGCGGCCGAGCTGTGCGTGCGCAGGCGCTCAACCATGTCCGCCTGCGCTGCCCAGGCGCGCTCGCGCAGCGCCTCGCCTGCGCGCGCCACGCACGCCCCACAGGCTTAGGGTCACGGGAGAGGGTGTGCAGGCCATGTGCAGGCCCGCAACTCCGGTAGGGAGGTGCAGGATAGGGCAGGGCCCCCAGGCATTGTGGCCGACAAGCGCGCAGCCATGGTGCTAGCGTCAATGTTGTGCTCTTGCGACATCTCTTTAATTTGCCATGCTCTGGTCGCCGGACTCTCAGCCGCACCCTGCTCGCAGGCCTGCGCGGTGGCGCCCGCCAGCGCGGCCTCGCGGTCGCGCGCCGCGGACGCGGCGCCCGCCGCCGCCGCCTCGGCCGCCGCCGCCTCTGCCCGCACCGCGCCGTCCGCCGCGCGCGCCGCCTCTGCAACCGCGTCCAGCCGCTTCCCGACCGCGCCGGCGCCCGCAGCCAGCCGCGCCGACAGACCGCTGACGGCCTGCGTGACCTCGTTGCGCGCGCGCTGCGCGAAGCCCGCCAGCAGCACGCCCACCGCGTCTGCCACGCGCGCCTGCGCGCCGCGGCCGCATGCTGAGGAGGGCTTGCTTAACCTGAGGAGGGCTTGCTTAACGTGCTGACGCCAGCTGGCTGGTGCATTGCCAGCTACTGGACCAAAGCGTGACTGGCCTGCATGCGTGAGGTGCTGCAATGCTGAGCAGAGGCTCCGAGTGGGTCTCTTATGACATATCTCAGCATGCCCGCGGCCGTGCCTGCTCCTGCTGCATGCCCGCCTCGAACGCCGCGCCGAAGCTCGCCAGCCCGCCGTCCTGCGCGGCGGCGGCGCTGTCTGCGGCCGCGCGCGCGGCGATGACCGCCTCGCCCGTGGCCGCCAGGCGCTCGCCGGCGACCCTTAGGGTTCGCCGCCCGCCCTCCAATGCGGCTGCCTCCGCGCGCGCCGCCGCGGCCGCGGCCTCGCCAAGGCCGGCCTGGTGCCGCTCAAGCGTGGCCGCCAGCGCGGCGTGCGCCTCCGCGAGCGCCTCGGCCGCGCTTGTCGCCGCGGTCTGCGCCGCGGCTGCAAATCGCGTCTGCGCGGCGGCGGCCGCCGCCACCGCGTCGGCGCCGGCGCCGGCCGCGGCGCCGGCGGCCGCGTCGCCGGCCGCCGCCACGGCAGCCACCTGGCGCTGCAGCTCGGCCAGCCGGCCCTGCGGAACAGGCGCCAGTGTCGAGGCGCCGGGCGACGCAAGCGGGTGGCTGCTGCGAGCATGGCAAGACTGCAGGGTGTTTCAAACAGCGATGCCAGAAGGCGTGTCCCGGCATGTGTCATGCTCTGCCTATTGGAAATTTTAAATGCAAGGGGTACTTACAGGCCGCCGGTTTGACGCCACGGACGCCGCTGCGCGGGGGCACGGTCAGCACTTGGCGTGGTGCCTCGCAAGCATGCCAGCAAGCTGTTTGCACAGGCTTGGCCAACAGCGCGGCCTGCGGGAGCGCTGCCGCCAGAGCCCCGCCCACACACCAGGCAGAGTCGGGGCGCCCGTGACGCTGGGAGCGCGCCTGCAAGCTGGCCAGGTCCGCCTCTGCGCGCCCGGCGTGCGCGGCCAGGTCCGCCGCGACGGCGCCGTGGCGCGCGGCCGCCGCATCCGCCGCCGCCGCGACGCCTGCGGCCAGCGCGCGCAGGCGCCGCTCGGCGGCCGCCGCAAGCTCCGCGACCGCGCCCTCGTTCGCGCCCTCGCGCGCCGCCGCCGCCGCCAGCCTGCGCCGCGCGCGGCGCATGGGATTCCGAGCTTTGCTGGGCAGATGTGTAGGGTAGGGTTAGGGTATGACGGGAGCCAGGACGGTCGCTGGTCTGCGTCGGCGCGCACGGCTCAGTGTGTGCACCGGCGGCGGGGCGGCCGCGGCGGCCGGTGGCGCGCGCACCAGTCCAGCAGGAGGCGCGTGTCGTCAGCGGCCGCCGCCAGGCCGGCGGCCAGCTCGGCGGCGTGGCCGGCCAGTGCGGCCTCGCTGCGCCCGTGCGCCGCGATCAGAAAGTCGCGCTCCTCGAGCGCGGTGCGCGCGGCCGCCAGCGCATCAAATGTGCTCGCCAGCTCCTGCGGGGCGGCCTCTGTTAGGCATGCAGCCGTGTGCGCAGCAGGGCTCTCCACATGCGCGCCCAGGGCACGCCTGGCCTCCCCAGAGCACAGCAAGGCCTCTAACCTGCCAGGTTTATTTACCATAAACAATTGTTCTTGGTTCATGTCACCATGCACTGGACCGCGCCGCAATACACATCACACCAGACACCAGCATAAGAGCTGACATGGAAAAGCGCGCGGCGCGTGGCGGGCGGGCACCTCCTGCGTGCGGCCCAGCTCCGCGGCCAGCGCGGCGGCCTCCGCGCGGTGCGCCACACGCGCGGCCTCGGCCTCCGCCTCCAGCTGCTCCACGCGCGCCGCCGTCGCCGCCGTGCTCTGCAGCAGGCGAGCGCGTTTGAGCGGCGGGACCCACCGCGTGCGCAGTGACTGGTGCAGGCGGGGCTTGGGCCAGCTCACTGCATGCGCCGCCACTTCTAGCTCGGCGCATGCGCCGCCACTGCGACTCAGCGCACCCGCCTTCCGGTTCCTCAGCGCCGCCGCTTTGCGTAGCGCGGCGCCGTGTCGCACATGCATGCCACGCCACAGCTCCGGCGGGGCGCCCCAAGCCGCGCGCGCGCCCGGGGGCCGCGCCGAATCATCCGCACTTGGGCATGTATATTAACGCAACCACTGGGGTGTGCAGGAAAGGGTTGGGGTAGGGTCTTGCGCGCGCCTGCTCCTGCTGGTGGAAGTGCTCGAGCGGGATGTAGACGCCGTTCTTCTCGCGCGTCGCGTGCAGCTCCACCTTGAGCCGCCCGATCTCCGTGTTGAGCTCCTTGATGTGCGCCGTCTTGCTGATGCGCTGGTTCACCTGCGGCACCGCAACGCGCGTCGGAGGCGCCCCACCCAGCCCTTGGCGCCGGCCACTTGCCCCTCCTGCAGCGACACTGTGTTGCCTCTCCGTGCCTCGCATACTGTTGTTGGCATAACATGCACCTCAGGGTGGCATGGGCGAGACTTATCGAGCCAATCATGTGGCCGCATCCGCACGCGGCAGCCAATGAGCCAGTGGGTTTGACCGCGTCTGCCTGCCAGACGGACGAGGTCCAGGATCAGGGTGCATACCCACCACCGGGGGGCGGGCGCGGGCGCGCCTCAGGACGGTTGCGGATGTTCTTGGCGCGGTGCGCGTAGTCCAGCGTGCTCAACGTCTCCTCCTGGCACTGCACGGTGGGCGCGATGGTGGCGATCACGCACGTCTTGGTACGCCCGCCCAGGCTGTCGCGCAGCAGCCGCGTGAGCTTGGAGTCGCGGTAGGGCACCTGTGCGCGCGCGCGCGGCTGGGGTCAGGGTAGGACAGGGCATCTGCGCGCGCGCGCGCGCGCGCGCGGCTGGGCTTGCATTTGCACCCAACTGCAACCGCCTGAGCGGCGGCATCGCACACATGATAAGCAGGGTGGTGCTCCTGCACCCTCACACCCGTCACTTGTGTGGAGCCTCGTGGTGCATCTGGCTCTGCACCCTAGAGGTGCCCTGGCCGTCACGCGCGGCAGCGGCGCGTCCCAGCAGGCCTCACTGTGCGAACAAGTCTGAGCACGGCCGCAACGTGCAGTTAATCACTTGCCAGCTGGGCAGTTGGCCGGACTCGTCTGCATGGCTGCGCATGCATGCCCATGCGACCATGCGGAGCCCCCCGAGCCAGTCGTGCACAAGGGCATGTTGATATGACCCCGCTGGCTGAAGCCCTGGGAGCTGTACGAGGCCTGGGCGGGCGGCGCACGTGGCCGGAGCCCTCGACGAGCGCGGTAATGACGCGGCCCAGCGTCAGCAGCGACTTGTTGATCAGGCCCGCCTCCTTGGCGCGCTGGTCCACCGCCCCCGACCTGCCGCGTGCAGGCAGGGTGGGGCCGCGGCGCGCGGTGTGGAGCGGGACAGGTGGGATGATTAGTGCGGAGTGGGACAGGCCAATTGGGTCCGCGGTCCAGCGGAGCTCGCCAGTCCTGACGGAGGTGGCGGTCGCGGGCGGCCGCATGCTGATGCTGCAGTGCCCGCTTGCATGACTAGACATGTGAGCTCACAGCTGCATGAGCCTGAGGCTGCTAATGGAGGAGAACGGTCTGGGCGCGGGCCCGCACCGGGACACATTCTCGGAGCCGGCGAGGTCGACCAGGTACAGCTTGCCGATCTTGATGACCTCCTCGCCGTCCGGCGCCATTTCGCGCATGTGCACCTGCTCCCTCACAGAGCCCGGCGTCATGCGGGGGCAGGGGCCGTGCTCGGGGGCCCAACATGCTAAAGGGCGGTGGGGTGATGCGTCTGCCCGCGCATTCAGAGAAGCACAGCTGAGGGCGCGCCCTGTCCATGCGCCAGGAACAGGCTGAAGACGCCTGTGCGCATGCGGCATGATGGGGAAAATGACGAGGAGCGGACGGTCCCAGGCGCAGGCGCGCGCCGTGACGCAGAACACCGAGTGCGATCGGCTAGACTGCTTGTTCAGCAGCGTCTCGGCGGTGCGGCGCTTGGCGCTGCCGCGGTCCAGCAGCGCGTAGATGTCGGCCGCGCTGCGCACGATCAGCTCCTCCAGGCCCTGCGCGCGGCGGCCCCCGCCCACAAACATTTTGAACGCGATCTGTGTCTCCCTGTGCGGGTGCGTCTCCCCCTCCTCGCTGCCGACGACCGTAGTTGCACGCGCGCCCGCAAGCAAGCGCGGCAGACCACAAGGCAGCACATGACAGTAGCGTGGGGCATTCAGCGCTGCAGTCGTCGGATTGCTTATGTCCGAGTGTCTGGAAGACATGTTGCTGGTACCGGCAGCCTCGCGTGCGGGTGGATACCGGCGGTTACTCAGGAGCCAGCCGCCTCTCTGTCCCGCACGCCGCGCACCTGCACGACGACGCCGTTGCGGTCCTCCAGCATGCGCAGCTTGGCATTGGCCGCGTCGCCGACCGCCAGCAGGTCGCTGCTCTCCTCCTGCGCGTCGCACGCGCCCCAGCATGCATGTCAGGCCCGTGCCTGGCGCGCGGCTGGGGCAAGAGCCCTGCCTGCGGGCGACCAAGGCAAACGGGCAGGCCTGCGACTGGCAGTACGCAGGGGGCTGACTGATGCGCTGCATTGGTGGCGCGGGAGGGGCGGCCATACCCAGGGGGCACCCCAGCAAGGGGCAAATCCCGCACGACTCAATGGTCTGTGCGTGCTCACTTGGGCGGGTGCATCAGGTCCGCAGTCTACCGCCGTGGCAGTGTTGCGTGTCGCGCTCAGACACTATGCACGCACGCTGTTTGTCCTGCTTCTCGCCCTACCTACCTAACCATCTTCTGGTAGGGCAGGGAATAGCATACCGCATACCTTACCCCTGCTGCTCCCTCCACTGATGCGCTCTGTTCCCCGGCGCGCGCGCCTGGTACAAGTCCAGGAAGGAGCACTTCGTAATAGCCAAGGGCATAGCCTATCGCATACCCTAACCCTGCTGCTCCTCCCACCAATGCGCTGTGCTCCCCGGGGCGCGCGCCTGGTACAGCTCCAGGAAGGAGCACTTGACCGTGTACTCCGCGCCGTGCGCGTCCAGCGTCGTGAAGATCTGGTGGATGGCGCGCGGGATCACGCCCGCCGCCTCAGACAGGTCGAAGCCGTCCGCGCTGTTGCGCGCGCCGCCCTGGCCCCACGCCGGGCAGCGTGACTCTGGCGCAGGGCTCGTCAAGACAGGCTGCCGGACCGGTCAGCGCAGGAGCGGCATACACCCGCCTCTGGGCACATCCGAAGACAGCGAATCCATGGGCATGCCGCAGGACAGGCGCCATGGCCCCACGCTGGTGCAGCTGGCTGCTGTGGCTCTGCTCCCCAGTGACGCGGCCCTGACCATCTCCACTCTCGTCAAACGTGCGACCAAGCACAAGTGAGCAGGGCTGCCGGCTTAGCATGGTGTAGTGCGTCTCGAGCGCCAGCTGCACCCGCTCCGCCCGCTGCTCGACCATGACCATGCGCAGGTCCGGCTGCGCAGGAGCGCCTGCTGGCTTCCCCAGGCGCGCACCTCCATCGTGTACGTCTTGCCTGTCCCGGTCTGCCCGTACCTGCCGGAAGAAGCACAGAGGTTATGGAGGGCGCCACAGGTGTGAGCCCCGCGATACAACGAAAGCGCTGTTCAGCAGAGCGACAGGTCCCTGCAGAGCTGGCGCAAGGCGCTTGCACTATGGTTGTGTACCAAGTGCTTGCAGCCACCAGGTAGGGGCGAGCGGCCCCTGCTCTTCTGCTGTGCGACCAAGCAGGTCTGCTGCAGGCTCAGCGGCAGGGCCGCGCACGCAAATATAGTGCAGTTGAAGCCCTCCAGCACTTCCTCGACGATGGGCGCGATCGCCTGCGTGTAGAGCTTCTCCTGCCCCGACTCGGGCGCAAACACCTGCCAGGCGCGCCGTTGCGCAGCACGGTCAGCGACCGTGCTGGCTGCCAGGCTTGCGTCGGCTTGGTGAAGGCGTTGCGGCCAGCCTCCTTTGCACGCCATATGAGATCCTGACACACTCGCAGCATGCTATTGTGCAAAAGCGGCGCTTGCTTTTACGCAAACATGCGGGCACGGAGAGCTGCGCGAGGCCTTGCGCAGCGCGGCACGCCTTGTCAAAGTGGAACGAGCGGCCCAGCTGCTTGCTGCCCACGGACTGGAACAGCGTGACTTCGCGCGCGGCCTCGTTGCATACGATCACCTGTGGCACGCGGCCTGCCACCTCCTCCTTGTTGCAGGGCCTGCGCGCATCCGCCGCCCTGGCTGACATCTGCTCCGCACTCTGCTCTGCACCAGCGAGTGACCCCCCCGGTCTGCAAGAGCACTAGCGGCGGCAGCCGAAAGCCGCGGAGTGTCAGGCGCTGTGCGGCGCGCCTGCAGCGCAGGATGACCTGCACATTCACCGCGCCGCCTCCGCTGCCCGCATCATGCACTTTCTTTGCCGTCGCCATGGCGGTGCGCTGGTCCAAGGCCTGCTCCTCACTGCGCCTGCGCTTCATGCCCCGAGCTGCTTGGGAGCTCGCTCGGCTGCGCTTTGTGGTTCGAATACCTGCCCCAAATTTGGCTCCAGGGTCGCCGTCCAAACCTCCTTGGTGCTCAGATTTCAGTACGAAGGCCTCTCGAGGCGAGGGAGTTAGCTACTCCTTTCCTTCCTTCAGCGCTGTCAGAGGAAGGCAGGGGCTACACCATGGCGATCCTCCAGCGCAAGAAGAAGCAGGTTGAGGATGGGGAGGGCAAGTCGCACTTCTACCACCGCTTTGCGCAGCAGGAGCTCGCGGGGTGGATCCCCGTGGTCACGGCCAAGGCGGTCGTAATTTACTTCTTCGTGGTCGCGGCCGTGTGCGTCGCGCTCGGCGTGCCCGTGCTGATCGCGTCGCTCGGCATCGTGCAGTACAGCGTGCGGTACGACGACCAGGGCCCGATGGCCAGAGAGCCCGATGACCAGGCGCGCCCCCCCACGACCGCACTTGCTGTGCAAGCGTGCAGCCTGCAGATGCTTGAATGCAGCCCTGCAAGAGTCTCTGGAGCAGCAGCGCCCGCGTGTCAGGTTGTGACCCAGGCTAGGGACCCGGCGCTGCGTGAGCACGCAGGAGTGCTGCGTGCAGGCGCGCGCTACGCTGCTGCGTAAGCAGGACGGCGAGGGCACCAACGCCACTGTGTACATACACGTCGACAAGGCCATGCGCCCGCCGGTGCGCCCGCCCGGTTCCAGCACGGGAGCCCCGCGTGAGCGTGCGTGCTGGCCGGCGGCCCTGGCTGCCTTGCGGAGCAGCACGACCCTGCCGCAGCTTGCTCCTCCCGTCGTGCGCGTTCCGACCACAGCCAGCGCGCGGAGAGCCAGCACGGCGCTGCCCGCAGCCCCGCTTGCCAGCTCAAACATCCAGCTCCTGAGCTGTCTGCACTGCTTGTCTGCCGCGCCAGCGCCGAGCGCCCGGCTCCAGGTCAATAGCAGCTTGCGGCCACAGGGGCCCGGGCGCCTGCACAGGCTTTGGCCTAGCAGGCGCTCCCCACGGCCTGATGAACTGCGCCGGACTGCCGCAGGTGTATGTGTACTACCACCTGCACCGCTTCTACCAGAACCACAAGCGCTACGTGCGCAGCCGCAGCGACGCGCAGCTGGCCGGCAAGACGCGCGACCCCAGCATCAAGTGCCAGCCGGAGCAGTACGTGGGCGAAGGGCAGAGCCGGCCGATTAACCCGTGCGGGCTTATCGCGTGGTCGCTGTTCAATGACTCCTTTTCCGCCACCGTCGCCGGCGCTTCCGGGGCTGGCCGGACGCTCCCGCTGGATGTGCGCGCCCAGCCCCGCACGGGCACTCGATGAGGGCGCTCCCAGGCTCCATCCGATCTGCTGACTTGCGTGGGGTGGGGGTAATGCTCGTAGTCGCCGTTCACGCACGTCCGCATGCGTTGGACCCGACACAGCACCCTTGCATGCAGTGCACCCTGTGCTGCGGTGCATGCAGTCGGGGCCGCCGCAGTGACGGGAGGAGGCGGCGAAGCGCGCGAGCGCCGCGCAGGAGACCAGCAGCGCCTGGGACTACGACCAGTCTCACCTACCCTAACCCTAACCCTGTCCCTCGCGCGCCGCGCAGGAGACCGGCATCGCCTGGGCCTACGACAAGGAGCACCTGTACGGCAACTACCTGCCCACCAACTTCAACAGCGACCCCCGGTACCGCGGCGGCAACGCCTCCACGCTGCCGGTCAACCAGAACGAGCACCTCATGGTCTGGCTGAAGCCGGCGGCCAAGCCCTCCTTCCGCAAGCTCTGGGCCATCATCCACGAGCCCATCCCCGCGGGTGCGGCTGCTCACGTTCCTGGCCCCGTTGCTGTTGGCTGTCATGAGCATGCAGGCAGAGGGCTTGCCGTGCACGTGCACATGCGGTCCGTGCGGACACACTGTGCCCCTCGCCCACTTGTTCTTTAGGGCAGGCGCGGTCCTGCCCGAGCGACCTGGGTATGTGAAAGGCCAGCATGTCATAGGCCGGGAAGGGCAGGAGAGCCGGGCGCGCGCCCAGCGCGGCCATCGCCGGCAGCGCGCGCTCGGTCGGGCCCAGCGCGCTGGCCACGCCCGCCAGCACCAGCGCCGCGCCCGGCAAATTGCAGACCCGCGCGTCCGGCAGCTGCAGGCCCGCACGCCCCTGTCCCCGCCCCTCGTCGCTGCCGTGCACGATGCGGCACGCCGCAGAGTGTCTCGCGCGCGGGCGCGCGCAGGGAGCGTGGTGACGGTCGAAGTGAAGAACCGCTTCAACACGTACGACTTTGGCGGCGCCAAGGCGCGCCCCCGCCCCCGCTGCGCCGCTGCTCGCCTGCACGGGCCATGCCTGCCCACGCCGCTGAGGAAGCCCTTCCCTGCCAGCCCTTAGCACGCTTGGTCCTGAGCAGGTCTGGCGCATGGGAAGCAGGACGGCATGCCTGGCACTCAGTGGTCGAGGCTGCTGCTGCGTGAAAGTTTGCAGGAGCAGGTGCACCCGCAAACGCACAGGACGGCGGCGCCTGCACGGCAGTGAGGGCGTCGGCAGGGCGGCCGCGGGGGACTCGAGCGCCCGGGCCGCCGCGCTGCCGGCCCCGCGGGGGCGCCCGGGCGCTGAGGCGCGGGGGGTGGCCCGGGCGCTGAGGCGCAGGGGGGCGCTCGGGCGCTGAGGCGCCGGTGGGCGCGGGCACTGAGGCGCAGGGGGTCGCCCGGGCGCTGAGGCACCGGCGACGCGCAGGAGCTGGTGCTCAGCACCGACTCGTGGACGGGCGGCCCGCCGCGCCGCCGGCCCTGCAGCGTTGCCCAGACGTCTGAGCGCCGGCGTGGCGGTGCGCAGGAGGTGGTGCTGAGCACCAATTCCTGGATGGGCGGCAAGAACCTGTTCCTGGGCGTCGCGTACCTGGTCGTGGGCGGCCTGGCGTTCCTGACCGCGCTCGCCTTCCTGCTCGCCAGCTTCACCGGCTGCTTCGGCCTCATCCGGCGGCGCAAGTGCGCGCGCCGCGCCCCGCGGCCTGCTGACAGCCAGGCTCGGCGTGCAGGTGACAGAGGCGGCTTGGCGGTGCGTGGCGCCGCGTGCGTGCAGCACGCTGCTTGTGGGGTCATGCTCGGCGTGCAGCTCCAGGGCCAGGACGACGTGATAGCCATAATGTTGGGTGCCAACCCGTACATAAGAAGCTTGTGCGCCTGGGCTGCAGGTTTGGCGACGTCAGCGTGCTTAGCTGGAACCGGAAATGAGCTGCGGCGGCGTTTGTGCGTGACCTAGCTATCTTTGGGGAGACTTGTTTGGTCAACAGCCTTTGCGCAGAAAGGCATCACGTTGCTGTGAAGCCACTGAACAATGTTGCAGACCGTGCTGTAAACAATGTTGCAGCCCGTGTTGGAAGCCTGAGGATGATGCATGCTTTCAAAATTGAACTGCACAGCGGTACCCCGTGGTAATGGCGGGACCACCCTCAATGGTGCATGGTGCATGCTTCAAGCATGTCTACCAGTGCTAGCAGACAATGTCGTAATGAGTTCGCAAAGGATGCAACTCGTTCATGCGAGCACACTGGCAGCAGACCCCACACTTCAGCACGCATCCATCTCAGCCCCGGTGCACTCATGTAGCAGATCGCTGCAGGCGACACCCTCACAGACCCGAGCAGGCGCCAGCAGCGCTGCCTGAGAGCGCGGCCGCACGCGCTGCGCGGGCGAGCACGGCGCAGCCAGGGACACCATTGCGAACCCTGACGGGACGACAGCAGCGCGTCCTGGAGGTCGGGCGCTGCAGGGGTGCAACAGGCTGCAGCCAGTACGGCCGCCTCCGACCCTACCATGAACCCTAAGCGGACGCCAGCAGCGCCTCCTGGAAGCGCGGCGGCGCGCGCAGCACGGGCGCGCGCGCGCCGAGCGCGCCCACGTCGCCCAGCTGGCCGCAGGCGGCCATCTCGTCGTCGCCGCGGCTGTCGCGCACGGTGCACACGCGGCCCGCCTGGATGAGCGTGCTGCGGAAGCGCTGGACCTGGGTGCCCGCCCCCCAGCACGCGTCAGATTGACCCCCTCGACGATGTCCTGCACCGTAATGTCACGGCAGTACCCAGCGTTCGTCCGCCTCAGCATGACGGAGCATTGGCTCTTATGGACTGTGCATCCGGTTGGCTGCGTGCCGGGGTGCTCCCACAGCAGCGGCGCCACATCAACACATGCGCCTGGACTGGAGTGCGTGGTGCTGCGCCTGCACACTTCAGATGCAGGCACATCGGCAGGCGGCGTAAAGCCATACGTTCTGCAGCCCCCACACAGCGGGGGCCGAGCAGGGCGCCCGCAGCCAGACTCCGGCCTGCAGGCCCCCGGTGCACGGTGCGGGCGCGCGCCCGCTCGGGCGGCGAGGGCGCAAAGCGCGTCCCGGCGTGCGGGTTGAACGTGATCAGGTTGAACTTGGCCTCGATGTCGGCCGCAAGCGCCGCCAGGCGCGCCGCGTCGGCGTCGGTGTCGTTCACGCCGGCCAGCATGACGTACTCGAACAGCACGAAGCGGCCGGCCCCGCGCGGGAAGAGCTCGCGCAGCGCGCCCAGCAGCGCCGCCAGCGGGTACCTGCACAGGGACGCTGACCCTCACCAGAATATCACAGACAGCAGATTGAGAGCAGAAGAGCACAGAAACTACACCAGCAGGTACGCCAGCATGTGCGCGAGACGTGAGCACCTGCCTGCAGCGGCATCACTCTGATGCGGCAGGTGCAGGGCCTTCCCAGGCAGCTGCGCTCATGCCTTGCGCGCTGCGCATGCCCGGACCCCATGTATGATGCCCTGTGCGCCGGAGCCTAGGACCTAGCGCTATCAACGTGGCTTCCTGGCAGTGCTGCCAGCGCATGCACCCGGCTCCCGCGGGGGGCGCGCCGGCGGTTGACGGGCACGAGCCAGTCGCGCAGCTCGTCGGTGGTCGCGTGCAGCGACACCGCCAGCTGGCACCGCGACGCGGCCGCCGCGAGCGCGCGCAGCTGCGGCACCAGGCCCACCGTCGACACGGACACCTGCAGCGCCCGCGATGGCGTCGTTTGCAGTGAAATCACAGGGTCTCCTCACAGAATACGGATTACGGGGCGCGGCACCAGGCCGAGCGTTGACAGAAGCACCCGCATGTACTTTGCGTGCCCCCGCCAAAGTCGCCTGCTGGAGAGACATACAGGGTATTGCACAGAGACTCTCTTGGGATGGCCGCCAGCTCCGCATGCTTTGGTAAGAATACGCCGCCTGGGTATGTCCCTGACAGGCAGCGGCCTGCGACTACAGGCCTAGCGCGTTGGGGCAGAGCGGCGCAGGCGAGGCTGGCGCGCCGCAGCAGCGCAGAGCTGTGCTCCTGCGCGGCAGACGTCTGTCGCCTAGCCCTACTTTGCCCTAGCCCTATCCTGCGCAGCAGCCGTCTGGTGACGCACCTTGTTGGCCGAGAAGTGCAGGCCCAGCTCGTGCGTCGCGATGGCCACCGAAGCCAGCACCGCCTCATAGTTGTGCAGCGGCTCACCTGGGCGCGCGGGCTTGGTCTCACGTGCCAGAGAGACCAGGCCGGCGCGGCGCCGCGTCGCTCCCAAGGCAGCGCCCCGCATGCGCGCCTTGACATGCCAAGGGGCACACGGCGCAGAGCAGCTCCGTGACCAGGGTTGTGCGTCACGGTCGCACCCTTGTCGCTTTTTCATAGCCTGATGTTTATTGCATGCAATCACAGTCTGTGAGGCGCTGACTCTCTGAGAACGACCCTGCTCTCCCCTGAGCATGGCGTGTCACGGCATCGCAGCCAGACCAAGGGAACATCCGCGCCAGCATCCCTGGCTGGCCCAGCATGCTGCGGACCCGCGTTGTCGCGCGGTGCCCCTGCCAAGCAGGGCCGCAACAAATGGAGGAGGGCGCACCCATGCCCATGTAGACAACGTTGGTGACGGGCGCCAGCGCGGCGGGGTCGCCCGCCGCCGCCTCGGCCGCCACCAGCCGCCGCGCCTCCACCATCTGCGCGCGCGCCGCAGCCGTCTCTGAAGCTGTCGCTCACGCGACTTTAAGCTCATTGTCGTCTGAACCCAGGCGTGCAGGGCTTGCGCCCCCTGGCGTGCAGGACATGGGCCGCCCGGGGCGGGCAGGGCATCGGGCCACCCAGAGCGGGCAGGGCTTAGCCGCCCAGGGCGGGCAGGGCTTCGGGCCGCTCGGGCGGGCAGGGGCGCGCCTGCTCCACGATCTGCGCGGCCGACAGCTGCGCGCGCAGGCCCAGGCGGCCGGTGAGGCAGAACTGGCAGTTCATGCCGCAGCCGACCTGGCTGCTCACGCACAGCGTCGTGCGCGGCCGGCCGCCGGCGCGCCGCACGATCGGGATGAGCACCGCCTCCACTGCCGCGCCCGCGCCCTCGCCCTCCTGGCCCGGCAGCGCGCGCTGGCCCCGTCAGGCGCCGCGTCCTTCCCGCTTGGTGGCTAGGATAGGGTGGGGACCCCGCAACGAATCCACCGCCGCGCCCGCGCCCGCGCCCTCCCGGCCCGCCAGTACGCGCTGGCCCCGTCAGGCGCCGCGCTAGCCCCCAACATCGCGCCCTCCTGGCCCGCCACCGCGCACCGGCCCCGTCAGGCGCCGCGCTTGCCCCCTTAGGGTAGGATGGGGTTAGGCTCGCGTTGCGGAGACCCCGCGCCAGGGCCCTGTCGGGCCGCTCGGCGCGGCCCCGGGCGGCCGTGAGCCTGGCGCTGCAGGGCGAGCCGCGGGCCGGCCGGGCGGTGCCGCGCGGGGCGCGCGCCGTGAGACGGAAGACCATCTTGCGCGTGCCGTCCGCGGCGCGGTGCACACGCTCCAAGCGCAGGCCGCCGTCCACGCTCGCATGCGTTCGCCTGAAGTGCTCCCTGCCGAGTGTGAGCAGCAGGGTGGTCACAGCGTGCAGCGGGGCAACCATGCAGCTGCATCCAGCACGCAGCGCCTTGCTGACATGCAAGTGCTACCTAAGCGGTCCCGTCTCTCCTGAGTTGCCCGGGTCTGCGCGCTTCAAGGCCCCACCACCACCTGCACGAGGTGCCGCACAGTCTGAAAACAACCAGTCACCGCAGCGTGCTGCACGGGAAGGTGCGAAAGAAGCGCCTGTCGGCCGGCTCTCGACCAGCCCAGACCAGCCCAGACAAGAGCGCCTCCACGACAGCCTGCAGGCCCTGCAGCGCTGCCAAAGGCCGCCCAGGCAAGTGCAAGCCACACACATTCCCTTACACAGCCCGCATACACGGAGCCAGGGCTCCGCGCGCACAGGAACGCGCTACTGAAGCCGTTGGCAACGCCGGGCGCGGCCTCGTCGATGGCGCGTATCAGGCCGCCGTCGGCGTACAGCCAGCGCCAGAGCTGCCGCGCGCGCTGCCGCCGCTCGCCGACGTGCTCGCACCAGTCCTCCACCTCCGCGTATGTCAGGTTCTTCAGCATGAGCGCGCCGCGCGCGTCGAGCAGGCCGCGGCGCGACAGGAACGCCGGCGGCGGCGGCGCCGCGGCGCACCGGCCGTCCTCCACGGCGCTCGTGCCGGCGCCCTCCGAGCTTGCGCGGCGCTCCTGCTGGCAGTCGGGGGCCGCAGGGGCCGCCGCGGGCGCGGCGCTGCACCCGCTCGCCGCCTGGACGCGCCGAGCAGAGGGTCAGCGCTCGCAGGAGCCGCGCGTTCCTCGAAGCGGAGCCGGGCGGGGCCAAGCGCGCCTGGCGGGCTCTGCCCGGGGCGGGCAGCGGTGACCAGACACGTCCGAACAGCGCGCAGCAGCGCCCATGCTGCGCAAGCCCGCAGCGCCCGCCCAGAGCGCGCATTGCGCACCGCAGCAGCAGCAGCAACTCACTATTGCACTTTTGAAGAGAGCCTGGCTGAGAGCACACGACTCGCTTGCACTGCGCTGTTCGAGAGAGGAGATGGCTTGCAGCTAGTGAGCTTGGGTGGAGCTCTCGGGTGGCAGTGCTCTATGTTCCTGCCAACCGGTGGCCGGTCCTGACCTGTGGAAGAACCGTAAAAGTAAACCAGGCTGTCCAATTCTGTCGGTACGATGCTGGCTTCTAGCAGCCTGCTGCAGGCGTGCAGCCGAACCTGCCGCGGCCCGCCCGCTTTTGCAGCCGCGCCCCCAGCCAGCAGCAAGGCTCGCCGCCAGCACAGGGCGCAGCGCCTGCTGTGCAGAGCAGCGCTGGACGGTCCCACCACGCTAGCAGTCACGCAGCAGGGCATTGCCTTCGGTGGGTGGCACGACCGTACCTTTGCACTTGAGAGGCGCAGTTTACAGGCGCACTTGACGCCTACCCAGACGTGATGGATTTGTCTTGATCACGCCAGAAGCTCACTGCCTCTCGTGGCGGGCGCTCGGTGCTGGCTGTACTGCGCGGCACCTTGCCAGGCGTGCGCCGTGCGCCCCTGAGAGTCTGCCCGCTGCCGGCAGTGGTGGTCGCGGTGGCCGAGGCCGCCTTTACACGGAGCCAGCTGCCGGCGAGCACCTCCGGGCGGCCCAGCGCTCTGCTCGTCGGCGCGTCTGCTGCAGCGCTGTCTGCGGTGCGGGCAGCCTTGTTCGGCCACTGGAGCTCCAGGCAGAGCGCACCTGTCACTCGAGGGCTGGCGCAGCTCAGGTAGGCAGTGCGCGTGCCGAGGCCGGTGCGAGCGCCGGAGCCAATGCCCGTCGACAGCCGGGAGCGCTGCACAGGTGTCTGCATCGAAGTCCTGTCTGCCGCCTGTCGCAGCCGGGCCCAGGCAGGCTGTGCGGGAGCTGGCAGTGGGCTTGGACGAGCCGCGGGCGCCTGCCGGCGCCGCTGGCGCACGCAGCAGCGCCCCTGGCCGGTGCGGTGCCAGGGCGTGCACCCAGGGGCGCGCGCCGGAGCCCGCGCCAGGAGGGCTCAAACCCTAACCAGCCGGCGTGTGCGCGCCCCAGGGCGTCGCGCTGGTCAACCTGGGCCAGGACGGCCCCGGCCTGGCGCTGGGCGCGGGCGCCTCGGCGCTGCTGCTGGCGCAGGCGGTGCAGCGGACGATCGCCGTGCGTGCGTGCCCTAACCCTAAACCCTATCATGATGTGCATGCGTGCCCTGTAGCCTCACGCCGCCCCGCCGGCGCATGCGCTCTGCGCAGCGAGCCGGCCTTGCCTGCCTCACGCGCTCAGCCTGGGCGCATGGCGGTGAGCCCTAATCCTAACCCTGACGCGCGCCTGGGGCTGCCGCGCGCAGCGGACGACCCGCGCAACTGGCCGGGCCCCAAGGCGTGGCCGGCGTCGGCCAGCCTGCTGAGCTTCTTTGCTGTGTCCATCTTCCTGCAGGCCCTGTCTCGCGCGTGAGCCATGCCACATGGCCCATGTGCAGCTGCAGCGGCTGCAGCTAGCGCGCAGTGCATGGGGCCGCAGGCGGCGTCACTGACAGACTTTCTGTATCTGGAGCGGATGTAAGAAACCATGCAAGGGGGACGAGAGCGCAGGCGCAGCAGGCAGCGAGTGCGCACATATTTACAATGCTCGCTTCAGCGTACAGCAGCAGAGTAAAAACCCCATCACGGATAGTCGGTCACGGACATCCTACCCACCTAGACACACTCCCTAGCGCGGCGCGCGCGGCATAGCTCCTACAGCAGAGACACAAGCACACAAGGGACACTCGCTTCTTGCGGCACAGCAGACACAGCAGTCACAGAAGTGTTGATAGGTGGTGCAATTGTGGCACAGGGCACACCGCGCGGCGGCGCACGGTGCGGCAGCGCCCGTTTGTTAAATGAATTTGAAAAGCCCCAGCAGGAACCTTGCCAGCGTTTCACACAGGCTCGCTCTGGCCTGAACACAGCGCGGCACAAACAGGTCATGAGCAAGCCCTGCCCAGGGACACACAACAGGGCTCGCGCCCGCTTCAAAAATGTTGTACAAGACATCGGAGGAGGCGCGCGCCAGCCCGCATACGCGGTGCCAATAAAATGCAGGATGCGCGTGCCCGCAGCGCGCGCCCCCCAAATGCTCGGCACACGGGGCACGCTGCGCGCGGCGACGGCCGCGCAGCGCGCGTGCCCAAAACACGCGCAGAGTCTCAGGGCGCAAGTTGTCTTCTCGAGTGCGGCGCCTGCCCCGCCTGGGTGCGCACGGCGCCCCGGGGGGTGGGTGAGTAAAAAGCAGGAACCAAGACTATGCCAGGAGTGCAGCGCCGCCCCAGCGGCGCTGCACCGCGGCGGGGCGCGCCGCCCCCCGGGCGGCCGCTCCTACTTCGGCCCTCAAAAAGTCTATCAGAGCGCAGCCCAGCCAACACGGTGGGGCAGTGATGACCCTCTCCCGCATGTGCGCCACGGCGCAGCCCTCTCGGAAATGCATGCCTGGAGCGCCTGATGTTGTGCTCGTGGCAGCCTGTGCGCGGCCGCAATGGCGGGCCCGCGTAACCAAGGCAAAAAAGCTGGCAACGCGCCCCAGGGGCGGACCCAGAGCGGGACCCAGGGGCCGGCCGCGGCGCGCCCAAAAGAAATGGGGGTACACGCAGCAGCTGCCTGATGCAGGCATCGGCGCTTGCCCTTGCTGCTCCAAGCAGGGCAGCGCGGGCTCACTGGTACGCCTATCGCGCCCTTTGCACGCGCACACGGCGCAGCGTCCCTCCTACAGTGCGGCGCGCAAGGCGCCTCTCCTGCATCACAGAGTACACTACGGGCCTACCCGGCAAGCGGACTCCTCCCATGCTCAGAAGCCTGCACGCGTGGCCTGCCCGGCGCGCTCCAAGCCCCGCAAACCTTGCCCCGCCCCGGCGGCCCGCTTCCCTTCCCGCGCAGCACCGCTGGCCCTCTCGCTCTGAACATCGGGATGTCCCGCACAGGCGGGGCACGCGTCGGGGCACTGCGGCGGCCCGCACGCAAACGCACGCGCCGTCATCGTCGGCCCTTTCGGCTTCTCAAGCCCTACTCGCGAGCGCCGCACGACGCGTGCATGAGCGTACACGCGCCGCCGCGCGCCCGGGAATCCGGCTCGCCACTGAGAGCGCCGCCGGCTACGCCACTGGGAAGCCGACCTGGCACGACAGCGGCGTGCTGGCGCGGAACTGGCCGGCGGCGTAGCGCCCCGAGGTCGCCTGGCAGGAGCTGGCGGTGCCGGCGCTGCGGCTGCTGCCGGGCGCCACGTTGCACGTCCCCGTCCCGACCGACTCCGCCGACGTGCCCAGCAGCCCAAACTCGGGCGACGAGAACAGCAGGCGCGCATCGATCTCGCGCAGCGCCTGCAGGTTGCTGTGGGAGCACCTGCAGCGCGTCGGGCGCCCCTAAGTTGCCTGCTGGCCGCCATAACTGCAGGCGCTCGGCTCTGACGGCGGGCGGCAACGACCAGCGCACTCGCCATAATCTCACACCCAAGCATGACGCGACGCGCAGCCAGTATGACACCCCGGGCGCAAAGCTGCCCCGCGCCACCGCAGAGCAGCGCAGCGCAGCGCACCGGTGCGCATTGGAGCGCCAGTTGCAGTCCTGCACCAGCGCGTTCGCGGCGCCCACGCGCGTCGGCGGGGACACGCCCAGCCAGGACGAAGCGGACGGCGAACGCGACGCGCCGGCCTGCGCACGCCGCAGCCTCCTGGGCGTCACGCAACCAAACGCGCACCCGGCCGCAAATGTGGCTGTAAACTTGGGGCACCCCAGCGTCAAAAATATTCCCTGGCGGATGTTCGCGCACTAAGTGATGCCAGCAGCTGGACAGGCTTGGGAGGCGCGCTGAAGGGCGGCCAGGAGAGGGGGCAACACAAAACGTGCCCACAAATCGACAACGACGCATGGCTAACTTCTCCTGGCAGCTTGGCGCCGCCGGTGGGACGCGCCTGCATTATGGCCTGAATCTCCGCCTCAGCCTTCTCCGCCGGTTCGGAGTCCTCCGGCCTGCGCGGGGGCGCAGAAGGTCGGTGCATTGGCCGGATGGCGACCCCCACGGGCGGAGGCCAACTTGACCGCGAAGAGAGGCCGCACCCAGTCGCCTTCTTGCCCCGGGCGTGGGGCCCGAACACGAAGATGGGCTCGCTCCTCGGCTTCAAACTCCCCATGATCGGAACCCCGCCCCCCCTGGTCCGCGGAGCGTCAACAGTGACAGCACATGCTTCTGCGGTGCAGCAGCAAAGGGGTGTGCGAGCGTGCAACTGACGGCCAAATGCCTCCGCCAGCTTTTCACATGGCTGCAGGGCAGCGACCCGGGGCTTTACCCCGACCCACCCCGAGCCCCCACTGAAGCAACACCGAGTTGTTTTTCCTTCAGCAGGCACAGAGCAATCCTCATTGCAACAGGACGGCGTGCACCTGAACACTCAGACTAGTACACAAAAGCGAGCACTTTGCTGATAGACCATGGCAGAGAACAAGGAGACCATGGCAGAGAACAAGGAGGTTGAGACGTTTGCCTTCCAGGCGGAGGTGCGCGCTGCGGCCTTGCTTGCAGGTTGTCGCTGGCAACCCGGCATCCCCGCAGAGCAGTTGCAAGCAGACAAGGCTGCTGACGAGCGCTCTGCCAAGCGCAGATCAACCAGCTGCTGTCGCTGATCATCAACACGTGCGCCCCGCCTGCTTTCCTGCGCAGGGCTCGCCCGGTGGCTTTGGCTCGTCTGCACTGCCTGTCTGCGTGAGTCGCCTGGTGAAAAGGCAAGGCCTGGCGCGACCATGCAAAACGTCAATCATTATTTGCTCTGTGCGCGCGGCGCGCAGGTTCTACTCCAACAAGGAGGTGCCGCTCCGTCTCGGTTGCACACAAGCCTTGTTTCTGGCCTTGCCTGAGGGCTGCCGAGAGCAGTGCCTCGGCTCCGGCGGCGTACCATGCTGTGTCGAGAACCTTCTCGCAGACCGCGGCCGCTGAGGCAGTGCAGCCGCTTGCGGCGCACCCGGCCTGCTGAGCAGCCCCATCGGCCGGCTGCTGGCCTGCTGCCTGCTCATACAGGGGCTGCTGCTGGGAGTGTGCTGGAATGATTGTTGTAACTGTTGCCCTACACGCGCCGCAGCGCCGCAGTGCGCTGCCAGTTGTGCTGCGTGCGCACAGACGGCTGTGCACACAAGCTACATGCTTGGTTGCAGGTTGCCATCCGGGAGCTGATCAGCAACTCGTCCGATGCGCTCGACAAGGTGGGTCATCACCTGCGCTCTGCTCGCGGTTGCTTATACATGTTGTCAGCACATTGCAAGTGAGAGAGCCACGAGAAGGACTGCGCCTGGTATTCCTGCACGTTTAGCGCGGGTCGTCCGGCCACGGCAGCCTGCCGGGCCGCGCGACCGCGCGGCAAGGGCTGCCCTGTGCGCAGGGCGCCGCCAGCAGCAGCAGCGCGCGTGTGACCTGCGCGCCGCGCGCGCCGCAGGTTCGCTTCCAGTCGCTGACCGACAAGAGCGTGCTGGAGGCGGAGCCGGAGCTGTTCATCCACATGCAGCCCGACAAGACCAACAACACGCTCACCCTCCGCGACTCGGGCGTGGGCATGACCAAGGCCGACCTGGTCAACAACCTGGGTGCGCTGCTCTCGCCGCGCTGTGCGAGCGCCCGAAGCTGCGCTCGTGGCCAGCGCGGGTGCTGCATCCAGCTGCCATGCATGCAATGAAGTCTCCATGAGAAAGTGCTTACCTGTTGCCCAGGAGCATCTGCCTTGGGCAGGGTCCATGTGGCCGCGATGTGACTCGGGCAGATGCACACATACGGGCCAGCACCCGCCCGGCCCAAAGCCTGCACCCTGTAACCTGCCCACGGCCGGCAGGCACCATCGCGCGCTCGGGCACCAAGGCGTTCATGGAGGCGCTGAGCGCGGGCGCGGACATCTCCATGATCGGCCAGTTCGGCGTGGGCTTCTACTCGGCGTACCTCATCGCGGACCGTGTCACGGTCATCACCAAGGTGCAGCCCCCGGCCGCGGCGCAGCAGCGTGCTCGAGCCACGCGGTGGGGGGGGTGGACAGAGCGCCTGCACGGCGCTCGCCTTGTCTGAGAGTGCGTACGCTGCCTATGTTGACTGCGTGACTGGCCGCTCGCAGCTGCAACGACCATGCAGGTCGTGGGCAAACCTGCCACTGCGCATCAGGGCGGGTGCAAGGCCGCTTCTGCCCTTGCTGCCATCGCGCCTGGACGATGGCTGCCCGCGCGCTGACACACTATCTGCCTGCGCGCGCGCGCAGCACAACGACGACGAGCAGTACATCTGGGAGTCGCAGGCGGGCGGGTCGTTCACGATTGCGCGCGACGACGGGCCCAGCCTGGGCCGCGGCACGCAGATCACGCTGCACCTAAAGGAGGACCAGCTGGAGTACCTGGAGGAGCGCCGGCTCAAGGCGCGGCGCCCCGCGCCGCGCGCGCCCGCCCTGTCGCGAGCAGCGCCGCCCGCGCGCGACACGCAGCTGCATGAAGCTCTGGCGCTTTCCCACATACCAGGACAGGGACGTCAGTGATCCACAGGGAAAGCTGCGACATGCGCCAGCTCGTGCGCATGATGTGCGGGAAGCATAACCATGAGTGAACTCTCACGAAATGCGTCCGGCCGGACATCATGCGCACGAGCTGGCGCATGCCGCTGTTTTCCCTGTGGGTTACTGGCCTCCCTGTGGTGGACTGCGGGAAGTCCTGCAAGAGCCCAGAATTACTGGAAACGGCCGTCTGCATTGGTTGACATTGCGGTGGACGTAGTGACATGCACAATGCCGCAGTCGATTGCCGTCTGCACCATCGGGTAGCAGGGGCTCCAGGACAGCTATTATCGTCACGGCGGGCGCTGTTTCCTCCCTTTCTGTGCAAGCATGGGAGTGCGGCGCGATTTGAGCGCTGCCTGCGCTTGACACGGCCGTGTGGCCTGGGGCCCGACGCGCGGCGCATTTCATCCTAACCTATTGCGTGGCGCGGCAGGACCTGGTCAAGAAGCACAGCGAGTTCATCGCCTACCCGATCAGCCTGTGGGTGGAGAAGACGGTGGAGAAGGAGGTGGATGACGACGACGACGAGGCCGCCGCCGAGCCCAAGGACGACGACGAGGAGGGCAAGATCGAGGAGGTGTGCGCGCGCGCAGGGTAGGGTGATATGGTCGGGGCTTGGCCGCGGGCGGTGTCCTGCAAGATGGGTTCTGGGTCTCTGCTTGTGTGCGGACACTGGCCGCTGCTGCACCGCACAGGGCAGTTCGTGGACGCAGTAATAAAACAGCGTACCTGGGTTCCAGGCCCGGCTGCATTTTGAGCTGCATTTGGAGGTAGGCTTTGTGGGAGCGCCCTTGTGCTGCCCTGCAATGGGCCGTGCCAATGCATGGGCGGCGCGCCTGGCAGGCATGCGTGGGGTTGTAGCGCCGCCATGCGGCCTGCGACGCAAGCGCGCACGCGCGGCGCCGCCGTGCCTGACCTGGCTGCCCTGACTGTCGGCAGATCGAGGAGGACGAGGAGAAGAAGGAGAAGAAGAAGAAGAAGGTGAAGGAAGTGTCGCATGAGTGGCAGCTGGTCAACAAGCAGAAGCCGATCTGGATGCGCACGCCGGAGGAGATCAGCAAGGAGGAGTACGACGCGTTCTACAAGTCGCTGACCAATGACTGGGAGGTGCGCATTCGGCAAAGGGTGTTGTCTTTGTGGTGCCCATGGCTTTGCTCCAACGGCGAGCCACCGCCTGATGCCTGGCAGTGCAGTGCCCGCTTGTGAACTGTTTTAAATCATTTGTCAAAGTAAGTTGCTGACTGCGCACGGTGCTCCTGCGCCCCAATGCTCCTGGGCGTGGCTCGTGGCTGCCTGCAAGCTGGCCTGCAGGCGGGGAGCGACTGCAACGCCCATCAGCTGTGCTGCTATGCACAGACCATGACATATTGCCAACCCTACTCTGATCCTGACCCAAGCATCTGCGGCCCGGCAGGACCCGCTGGCGGTGAAGCACTTTGCGGTGGAGGGCCAGCTGGAGTTCAAGTCCATCCTGTTTGTGCCCAAGCGCGCGCCGTTTGACCTCTTCGACACCAAGTGCGCCACGCCGGGGGGCCTGCCCAGCCGCCGCGCGGCCTGTGCGCGTCTCCTGCAGCAGTGTCACGCATGGTGGTGGCGGTAGCGTGTAAAAGTCCGCCACAGCGGGCTTCACTTGAGCAAGCGGGTACCTGCATGCACGGATTGGTGGTAAGCGCGAGAGGGGGTCCCCTCATGAGCATCAGCTGAAGTACAGTGCTAGTGCATGTGTGCATGGATCAAGGCGCAATGCTGCAGGCCTGCTGTAGCTGTCCTGTCAGGGCGCCGACGGCGGGTGGTAAAGTGGGTATGTGAAGGGGCACCCCGTCATGTGAGCGGCCGCCCCCCGCCGCCGGCTGGCCGCCGAGGGCGCTACTCTAACCTACCCTGTCCGGCGCGCAGGAAGAAGTCGAACAACATCAAGCTGTACGTGCGGCGCGTGTTCATCATGGACAACTGCGACGAGCTCATCCCGGAGTGGCTCGCGTTCGTCAAGGGCATCGTGGACAGCGAGGACCTGCCGCTCAACATCAGCCGCGAGATGCTGCAGCAGAACAAGATCCTCAAGGTCATCAAGAAGAACCTGGTCAAGAAGTGCATCGAGCTGTTCAACGAGATCGCCGAGAACAAGGACGACTACACCAAGTTCTGGGAGGCGCGCGCGCGCCTCGCCCCCCACCCTGTACCCTATACCCTATGCGCGCGCGCCTCCTATAACGGAGAAGCGCAGCCGCGTGTGTGCTGCGCGTGCCAGCGTCAGGAGCAGCATGCCTTGCCAGGAGCAGCGCGCTGGCATGCTGCTCCTGCTGCCTGGCAGGCGACACTGGTCTGTCTCGTGCCGGTGATAGTTTGTTAGCCTTGCATTGTGCCGTGGCCGGTTGCGCCATGCTGCGCTGAGCTGGGACGCGTCGTGCCCTGCCCTATCGAGCAGGCCGCGAGCGGGCTGCGCACGCGCAGGCGTTTGGCAAGAACATCAAGCTGGGCGTGCATGAGGACTCGGCCAACCGCGCCAAGCTGGCCGACCTGCTGCGCTACAACTCAACCAAGTCGGGTGCGCGTCGCCCCTGCTTGGGCGCACAGCTGACACCCCCGCCTGCTCGCACGCGCGCGTGCGAGGAAAGGACCAAGCTGCGAGTGCCCTGTTGACTTGTGTTCTGTGCTGGCGCTCTGTGCTAGGGTTGAGTGTGCGCGCAAGGGGTACGGAGAGCAGAGAGTGCTGGCGGGCTTGGGTGTGTGGGTGCTAGTACGCAGATGTATTGCATCAGCATGCATGGTGTGCTTGGACATGGTCGTTACTCAGGGCCCTTTGTTGCGACGTCCACGCAGGGTACCTACTCTGCGCACCGCTGTGATGTTGATACATGCCTCTATTTCAAAGAGGATATTAAAGAGAGATGGCGCTGAGGTTTGTTGCGGTGTTAGCGCTGTAATTGTGCGCGCCGCGTGCCTGCAGGCGACGACCTGACGACGCTCAAGGACTACGTGACGCGGATGAAGGAGGGCCAGAAGGACATCTACTACATCACCGGCGAGTCGCGCAAGGCCGTCGAGAACTCGCCCTTCATCGAGCGCCTGAAGAAGAAGGGCTACGAGGTGCGCCGCCTGTGCGGGTTGCAGCGGCATCAGCAGGCTGAAGCAGTTGTAGTTGCTCCAATGCCAGGCAGATGGTCTACACTTGCCGCATCTGCTGTGCAGCCTGTAATTGCCGTGCCAGGTGTGTTTGCCTGTGCAGAGTCTGGCGCATAGGCAGTTGGTGACAAGAGCTGTACCTCTCGTGCAGAGGCTTACCGATCCTGGGAAGAGCCATGGCAAGCAGAGAGTGTGTTACTGGCCGATGTCTGAGGCCCTGACGCATCCCATCAGAGCTGCCCATCACAGCATCCTTGCACGAGTCAGCATTCCTATAGCACCGACTGTGGGTCGCAGGTGCTGTTCCTGGTGGACCCCATCGACGAGTACGCCGTGCAGCAGCTGAAGGCATGCCCACCACTCCATCCTTGCTGGTCGTTCCTGCGCGTGCCTCTTGCCACGCATGCGTGTCATTTTTGCAGCGTCTCAGCACGCAGTGGTGCGGTGTAGGGCATCGGGGCCTGCAGCTGCTCAAGCCATCAGCGCAAGGTTGTGCTTGGTGCTGTTGTAGTGACCATACATTGCTCATGCCGCATCAGGTCGAGCACAGAGGCCGTCCTTGTGGTCTCTCATGAGTTTCAGGTCTGCAACAAGCCTAAGAAGTGCGTAACCCAGTGCGGCTGGCCCCGGATGCAACCGTGCGCGCCGCCCGCGCAGGAGTACGACGGCAAGAAGCTGGTGTGCGTGACCAAGGAGGGCCTGACGTTCGACGACAGCGAGGAGGAGAAGAAGCGCATTGAGGAGATCAGGGCCGCGTACGAGCCGCTCACGCGCCTGATCAAGGACATCCTGGGCGACAAGGTGGAGAAGGTGTGTTCCCTGATGCCCCTGCTGTCCCCCCGCACTCACGTGGCCCTGCCTGAGGCCAGGTGCTGCAGCGGTTGGCTGGCGAGCATGCGGCAGAGTGTGCTGTTGCTAGCCAGGAAGCATGACATGCGTATCTTGTGCATGACACCAGACATGTGCTTTGCTGCGGCCAGTGGCTCTTGTACATGTGCCAGCGGCTCGAGCAGTATCTGGACGGCGGCAGGTCGTGGTGGGCGAGCGGGCGGTGGACTCGCCGTGCGTACTGGTCACGGGCGAGTACGGCTGGAGCGCCAACATGGAGCGCATCATGAAGGCGCAGGCGCTGCGTGACAACAGCATGTCGTCCTACATGTGCGCGCTCCCGTGGCGCCCTGGCACGGCTTGCAGCAGCCTGTTCGGACCGAGCGCCTTGACAACCTGTATAAGGGGGAAGTGCTGTCAAGAGGTCCATGCGCATCAGCGGCTGGTAGGCGTCAGCACAGCGGGTGCATGCATGGTCCATATCTGCTGCTCAGCTTTAAGGGCCCATCCTCATTGCAAAATGTGCTATGGACGGGGCTAGGCGTGTGGCACGTTAAAGTGTCAGTACATGCAGGTCTGAGGCGTATGTGTAGTTGACAACCAACACAGTGTGTCGGCGGCCATGTTGCGGGCTGACGCATGTGCCCTGTGGTCGTGCAGGGCCTCCAAGAAGACGCTGGAGATCAACCCCGAGAACGGCATCGTCCAGGTGCGGCGGGGCAGCTCTTTTGCTGGTTGCTGCAGGGTTGGAGCGGGCTGTTAATGTTGTCAGGCATGGGGGCCAAGCCTGGCTCTGGCGCAAGCGCATGTCCTGCCCGATGTGTTGTGCTTTGATTGTTCATTGCACAGCCGTAAAGGGAGCAAGTGTATCGTGACGGCCCTGTTCATGCATCTTTGAGCCTCAACATTCTTGTAACTTCCTGTGCTATTCTTGCACAGGGCAAAAACATGTACATAGGGGTGAGGTTGTGCTTTGGTGTGATCAAGCAGCTCAATGCGTCCTTGGCCGCCCTCGCAGGAGCTAAAGAAGCGCTCGGACGTGGACAAGAGCGACAAGACGGTCAAGGACCTGGTGCTGCTGCTGTTTGAGACCGCGCAGCTGACCAGCGGCTTCAGCCTGGACGAGCCCAACACGTTCGGCGGGCGCATCCACCGCATGATCCGGCTCGGCCTGTCGATCGACGACGACGCCGGCGCGGCGCGCGCCCGCCCTGCCTGGCCCTTGATAGGCGCTGAGCGCTCAGGCGGCTGCGCGCACCGTGCTCCTTACCGCGGAGGCGCCTATAAAAAGGGCACAGTCGGCGCGGGTGCATTCAAGCCTTACGCTCGCGTGCTGTGCGCAAACCGGGAGGGCAAGGACCTGCGCGGGCCTCGCACGGCACGCGCGCGTAAGGCATGCATCCAGCCGCGCCAGTCCGTGCCCTTTTGCAAGGCGCCTCATGGTGAGGAGGGCCTGCGCGAGCGCAGAGGTACATCCGGGTGGCAGCAGACCAGCTGACGGGCGCGGATGCAGAGGCTCGCCCGGGTGGCAGCAGGCCGGCTGATGGGTCGCTGCCGCGCGCAGGACGAGGAGGGCGAGGACCTGCCGGCGCTGGAGGAGACCGTGGACGAGGGCAGCCGCATGGAGGAGGTGTGCCGGGCCCCCGCTGGCGCCCGGGCACAGTTATGGGCACAGTGAGAAATGCTGCATGCTGCAGAGCGCAATGAAGTTAGGCAGAGATATATATAATTTATTGATGAGGGCAGCGAGAGAGCACGCATGGGGCAGATGTGCAGCTGACTGGTGTAGCGCAGATGGCAAGAGGCCGGGCTGGTGTGGGCCGTGCAGCGCCAGGACACACACGTACAGGATACAACAGCGTGTGTCAGGATGCGGGGGAAACCATAGGAGGGAGCATGATGTTATTGTTCAGTATAGCCACATGCACCGCTGACGCGCACGCTGGACCGCCTGTGACGGCAGGTGGACTAAGCGCACCAGCTGCGCGCTGCCTGCGCACCGGTGGAGACTGGCCGCAGCAGCAACAGGAGAGCAGAGGAGTGGCGCGCCTGGAGCTGCAGTGGGGGTGGGCGTCCGGCGGCAGCGGCTGCTGCGGCGTGACGCCCGTGCAGCGGTCGGGCACTTGGGGAAGGGACGGGTTTGGGAGGTAGGTCCTGCGCATGTGAGGTTTCCACGCAGTCGCTCACGGGAGCGGCGGCGTTTAGGGAGCATGGCTTTGTAGCGACGTCTGCGAGCAAGGCCCTGGCTCAGCGCGCGCCAGGCTTGGCTGCAGGATGTCGTGGGCAGGGGTTGTGCAGTGAAACGCTCTGTCTGTGCGCCGTGTTTGGCGCTCCTGTATGTCCGAACGCCCAGAACTCTGTCACCACGCGCATGTTGCAGGACTAGCTTGGTTTGTTGTCCAGCACTTGGAGTCCAGCAGCTGTAAGAACAACAGACGGTACATCCCGAAGCGCACACTTAAGTTGAAGGAAAGTTAAGTTTTGACCTATTGCGCGCAGGGCATGTGGCTTCGTCGGGTTGTCCTCCCTCTGTGACTCACCTCGCACTTCATCAGTATTTTTACTAGACGGTGCCGTTCCGTGTGCATCCCGGTCACACAGCCCACGCTGTGCTGTTCAACTGCTTTCGCTAACCTTGGTAGCAAGCATGCCGCACAAGCCTGGGTCGTGCACGCTTATATAACACATAAGCACCACCCTCCTGCAGCACGTGCGGTCGCCATGGCTGTCAGCAGGCAGCGGGCTGCGAACCTAGCACAGGGCTGCGCCTGCGCGCTGGTAGCCCTCAGTCTCTTGGCGCTGCTGCCGCCGAGCGCGGGCCAGGGCGTGCCCCTGGAGCTGGACTGCACCAGCCAGGTGGTCGGGAACCTGACCTGGTTCTGCAGGGCGCAAGGCAGCGTCGCGGCCAACGCCAAGAACGTGTACAACGTGGCCATCCCGGCCGGCGTCTCAGAGGACCTGGCCGTCGTGCTCACCAGTCACACTGGCGATGCAGACTTGTGCGCCACCCTGGCAAACCTGAGACGGAGAGGTGTATAGGCTTGTGTGACCGTGTCGCTGATGCGCTTGATGCGTGCGCCCTGCTCCAGTGCATCCCGCCAAGGGTTGAGCCTTGTCACGTGTCCTGATGGTCTCACTGCAGCGCCATATGGTCAGCCACAGCGCACACTGCAGTGCAGCAATGCTCGTCCTAGTGGCCAAGTTTGAATCTCAACTGATGCTTTGCCTAGCTGACACGCTTGGAGGCCCACTGACTGTGGATTCGTGTTTTCCCAGGGAGGTGCGGCCGTCCAGCAGCACGCTGGCGCCGCATGGCTCCTCGCGCGGGCGCCGCCCGGACAGCGTGCGCTTCACAGTCGCCGAGCTGCGCAGCGCGCCGGGCATCTACAGCATCGTCGTGCTGGGCAAGGCAAATGCGACCGAGTATGAGCTCGTGGTGGAGATGCGGCGCGCCGCGGCGGGCCTCGCCGCCGGCGACCGGCGCGCCATGGAGCAGGCGCGCGTGGGGAGGCTTGCGGCTATGCGCAGGCGGCGCTGTGGCGCCCAGGCTGGCTGGTGAGCGCAGCTTGTTCCTGACACGCTGTGTCCCTAGTTGCGTTAGTGCAGGGGTTGGCATGCCTCTGCGACGCACGGGCCCGAAGCGTGCGCAGCTGGCAGCGGCGGGCCTCACGCGCGCGCTCTCGCGCCGGCAGGTGCTCGCGCAGTGCTGCGCCGGCAACAGCTCGTGCCCCACGCTCCGCGCGAGCCTGGCGGCCGCTGAGCCGGCTGCCGACCTGTGCAACACGCCGCCCTCCGCCTGCGACGCGCAGGTGCGCAGCCCGCCCCGGCCCTGAGCGCACTGCACGCGCTGCCCTGCAGCGCCGAGCGTGGCGCAGCACGTGCGCGGTCCCTGTCCGCGCTGCACAGGCAGTCTTCACAGCGTTCGCGGCCGGCGGCTGTGTGCTATGCGGCCCTAAGGGCATGGAGGATGCACACTGATACAGAGCTCGTCCACGTAGTGCGACGCAGCGGGAGCCGGCACAAGAGGATCAGATAGGGTAGCCCCTAACCCTATCAGTGAGCAGCGGGTCCCTGCCTCACGCGCCCTGACGGCGGGCGCGCCGCGCGCCGCGCCAGGGGCGGCTGGTGCAGCTCGCGCTGCCGAGCGAGGGGCTGGCGTGCGCGTTCACGGCCGCGCTCGCGCAGCTCACCGCGCTCACCACGCTGGACCTCACCTTCAACCGGCTGACTGGCCGGTGCGCCCAGCCTGGCGGCTGCTTGGTCTGGCGGCGCCATGAAGGCAGACTGCGCCCGGTGACAGGCGTGCAGGCAGGCGCCGCGCTGGGCGGGCAGCGTCAGGCGGGTGCCCTAGGCGTCCGCACTGACCTGGGCAGCATTTGTGTGTCGCCGTGTCGCAACGCTGTGCCACCGCGCAGCGCTGCCGGCGCGCGAGTGAACCGCGGGTGCCGGCGCGGGGTGGCAGCCTCCGCCCGCTGCATGGGCCCCTGGGCCGGCATGCTGCGCGCCGCTCTAAGAGCGCGCGCCGCGCAACGCAAGCGGCGCACGCTGTGCATCGGTCCACAATCACACTATGCGTGACACTCGAGGCAGGCAAGCTTGCAAATGGGTGCAGGCACGAGAAGCCCAGGTTTGCTCTGAGGCTGTGACACCATCATTAGCCCACCATGGGCCCACCATGGGCCCACCACCATGCCTCCTACCTCCACTGCAGCGCCCGGCAGCAAGCCGGGCGCGCGCGGTGCGCAGCATGGACGCGGACGTGGCGCACGTGCGGCGCGCGCTGCCGCGGCTGCAGTCGCTGCAGCTGGCGTACAACCGCCTGGAGGGCAGCCTGCCGTGCGCGCTGGCGGGCGCGCCGCTGGCGAGCCTGGGCGCGGCCAGCAACCGGCTCAGCGGCAGCCTGCCCGCGTGCCTGCTGGCCGCGCCCATGGCGCAGCTGTCGCTCACCGGCAACGGCCTCGCCGGCTGGCTGCCAGCGCCGCCGCCCGGCTGCGTGCTGCAGGCGCTCAGCCTGCATGGCCAGGTGACACCTGTCTTGGTTGGGCCTCCGCGCATACCACTCGATTGAGGGTGGGTAAGGGTAGGGGAAGAGTGCCTGCGCCGCTGCTGGCTACGCGCTGCAGGCGCTCAGCCAGCATTGCCACGCGACGCCGTCTCGCATGGGCCCTCCGCGCGCGCATACCGGCTCTGCCCACTTCACCTCTCACGCCTCCCTTTACTTATCGCACGGTGGCGCCTGCGCTCCGTGCAAGGTCTGCTCAGCAAGCGTGGCCATGAGCAGCTTCATGGTCATCCAGGGTGCATGGCCCGCAAAAAGCTGGGAGTGAGGCTGCGGCCTGGTGCGTGCACTGTCGCGGCATGAGGGCGCGCCGGCCTGCGCCAGGTGCACGCTCTGAAGCTAGTGACGCACGGTCTCGCTGACAGCAACAGTCGGCCATGGCAAAGGGCTGCATGCGTGGTGGTGCGCTCGGCGGCGCGAGCGCGCGCGCGCTGAGCCGCCGGGGGCGCGCGCCGCGCAGGCCGAGGGCGGCGGCGGCCTGGTGGGCACGCTGCCGTCGTTCGAGGGCGCGCCTGCGCTGCGCCACCTGCACCTCGGCGGCAACCGCTTCTCGGGCGCGCTGCCGGCGCTGCCGGCGGGCCTCGAGACGCTGCTGCTGCAGCGCAACGAGCTGTCCGGGCCGATCCCGGCGCGCTACGCGGCGCTGCCGCTGCGTGTGCTGAGCCTGGAGCATAACTCGCTGACGGGCGGCCTGCCGCCAGGTGCGCGGACGGCGCCAGGCGCTCACGAAATTGTTTTTGACCTGAACGCGCACATGTCGCATCAATGGGCATGGCGACGTTGCTGCTGCAGTGCAGCAAGCTGGCAAGGGTTACCCCGGCCGGCCGTGTGGTGCAGCGGCAACCGTTAGGTTTATGAAAGTGCCGACACGCCAGCCTGGCGCCGCCTCAAGCCCTGCACAAACGCCTCACGCCATGCCTATTGAGGCCATCTCATCAGGCGCAGCTCACGCGCCCACGCGCATGGCGCGTGCAGGCCTGGCCGCGATGCCGGCGCTGCGCGCGCTGCGCGTCGGCTACAACCAGCTGTCGGGGCCGCTGCCGGCGGCCTGGAGCGCGCCGGCGCTGCAGCAGCTGGCGGCGGGCGCCAACATGCTGGCTGGCGCGCTGCCGGCCGCGCTCGCCGCGCTGCCCGCGCTCGCCGTGCTGGACCTGCAGGCGCGCCCTGCCTGTGTAAACTCGGAAACAAGGGCTTCCTGGCCATGCGGTCCCCGCCCCTCAGGCCCGCTTGCCTGCTGGCGGACCTCCTTGCTTGGTACGGTGGCCTACCCTAACCCTAACCCTATCTCATGTTCAGGCCTCCAGCCCGCGCTCTCTCTCTGTCGCCGATCGCACACCCGGCGCACGTCCCCGCATGCGCCAGGCGCACGGCGGCCTGGCCAAGAGATAGGGCCGGCCACAGCTGACCACATATGAATAGCCAACCGCATGTGAATGGCAAAAGCGCACGTGAATGGCCTTGCCGGCGCCGGCGCGCAGGACAACGAGTTGTCGGGCACGCTTGAGGCGTTCGCGGACGCGCTTGCGGCCGCGCCGCACGCCTCCGCCCTGCGGTACCTGTCGCTCTCCGGCAACCGCTTTGAAGGCGGCGCGCCGGCCGGGCTCTCCCGCATTGCCGCCTTCAAGCCCGGGCCCTGGCGCGCGCCCCGCCGGGCGCAACTGACGTTTGACCAGGCTATAGAGGCCTGCCAGCGGCGCTCGTGGCTGCCTGCTCTGTGGGGTGCCTGGCTGCCCCTTGCAGACGTCCGGGCGACCCGCGCAATCCCAGTCTTGCGCCGCCTGCGGAGGCGCCTGTGCTGCTGTGAGGCGGGTGGTGGGTGTCGAGGCCGCGCGGGTCGCTAGGAGTACCGCCCGTCGCTTCACTGCGAGAAAAGCGGTGCGGTGCCTGACAGCAGACGGCGCAGGGCGTTTGTCTCCGACGGCAGCGTGCACCGCAAGACGCTCGGTCTGGCGGACAACCTGCTCTCGGGGCCGCTGCCCGCGTGGGCGCTGCGGCGCTCTGCCCTCGACGACGCGCTCGTCGTCCTGCTGCAGGCGCGCCCGCGCGCCGCACGCCGCCGCCAAGACACCTTCTCAGCCCGCGCTTGCAGGACGTCCTCGCGTGAGGTGACGTGTGTAACGAGAGTGCAACTTTTGTTGGTAGGTGTGCTGCTACACACTGGCGGGATGCAGATCTCTGCTGCGGCATGGAATGCTAAAATGCTCCTTAAGGTCTCACCCCGCACGCACGCTTGCAAGATCATGCTTAACTCTGTTCAGCCAGCCGCGGGGTGGCCCCCATGGGACTCGCGCTGATGCCTGCCGCGCGGCGCGCGCAGAACAATGAGTGGACGTGCCCCGACGAGCTGGCGCTGCCGGCGGCGCCGTCGCAGCAGACCGCCAACGAGCTCGCGGGCCTGACGTGCCGCGCCGGCGCGCACGCCACCGACATCTCCTCCTTCATCCGCGTCGACGCGGCCGCCGCGGGCGCCGCGGATGCCGCGCTCGACCTGCCCGTGGCCGCCGACAGCGCCGACGAGCCCGCCCCAGACAACCTGTTCGAGGGTGACCTCCTGCCCCATACCCTAGCCAACACCCTAGCCAAACCCGTAGCCACTCCCGGGAGGCCAAGCCCCCTGGTCGCCGCCGCCCTGCAGCCTGCCCGCGCCCCTGCCCCGGCCCATACCCTGGCCCTGGCCCATGCCCCAACAACCCCAGCCCTGGCCGAATACCCCCAAGCCCCAGGCCCCTACCCAGACCCTCTGGCTGCAGCCGGGGGGCGTCCTGGCTCCCAAGCCCCAGCCCATGCCCTGCCCCGATCCCCGGTCGCCGCCCAGGGATGGGACCCCGCATCAAACAGCCGCGACACCCTAGCGCGCCCCGTGGCACCGCTGCGCCGGGCCCTGCGCCAGTCGCGCAGCGAGCGGCGGGTGCCCAACCAGTCGCTGCCGCTCGGCCGCCCTGAGGACGGCGAGACAGCGGCCGGCCAGCCAGTCAGAGGGCTCGATAGCGCGCCCGCCGGCGCGGGCGGCGCCCGCGCGCGCGAGCTGCTGCCCGACGCCGACTTCGACGAGGCGGCCTGGGACGACTTTGACATCGACCCGGAGCCCCTTTACGGCCAGGGGCCCAAGCCGTACCATCTGGAACCCTACCCGGAGGCCCTGGACCGCGCGCAGCCCGAGGGCCGCGTGCAGCAGGCGCTGGCCGAAGCGCGCGACCGCGGCGGGGGGACGCCGGCCGCGGCGGGCCAGCCAGGCGAGCCTGCGGCGGGCGAGGCAGGCGCCGCGCGCGTCGCACACACGGTGGACGGCCAGCCGCCCAGGGACGGGCCGGGCGGCGAGCCGTCAAGCAGCGCGCATGGCCAGCTCGACCTGCCCGAGGACCGTCCCGGGGAGCGAGGTTCCGGCGCTGCGACCAGCCACCCCGCGCTGGCGCGGCCCGGCCTCGCTGAGGCAGCGGCCGGCGCCGCCCTCCGACCCAGCCAGCGCCCCGCTCCGCCAAGCCTGCCGGCGGCGGTCAGCAAGTCCGGTTGGGGCCTGCTCCTGCCGCAGGAGCGCCCGGGCGACGCCGGCGGCCTTGCGCCCGCGGCGCCGCCTGCCGCCCCGCCCGCGAGCCGGTCCGGCTGGGGCATCCGGCTGCCGAGGGCGCCCCGGGGCGAGCAGGGCGGGGCCAGGGGCGGGCAGGGTAAGGTAACCGGTGGCGGCGGCGAGGTGGACGTGGCGCCGCCGGCCGGCGGCGCTGCGGCCGCGCCCGCGCCGTTCCTGAGCCACTCCGGGTGGGGCCTGTACCTGCCGCGGGGCCCGCCCGCAGGTGCGCAGGCGCCTGGCGACCCGATGCTGGGGCAGGCCCGACCAGGCGGGTCACAAGCAGGGGGTATGCTGCCTACCTCTGCACAACTTTTAAAGAAAATAAGAACACTTAAATGGCTCTCGAGGCTTTGTGGCAGGCAGGGCTGCGAACGCGCGCCACAGCCTGCTACGAAGGCTCAGCCCAGAGCAAGCGAGGCTGTGCGCCAGCCTTGTGCGCTTTCAAAAGATGCGCATGCTGGTGCAGAGGTGCTTGCGTGAGTGCGCTGGCAGGCACGGCAGCCTGGAGGGGCGGAGAAGGCTGCACTGAGAGCATGCCCCTGTGCAGGGCCACTCTCGGCACCAGGAAACAGCATCATGGGTCCATCCGTTGGATTTTGCAAAAGGAGTCCAAAAGCTGTTGTACCTGACACTGGAAGTGTGGTAGTGTCGCAGCAAGGCGATAGCATGCGTGCCTGTGCCATATGCAGGCATGTTATCGGCAGCCCTGTGACTGAATGCTTTGGCCCGTACGTGCATGCTTTCAACCTGATGCTGTTGACCTGCCTTTGTTGGTAGCTGGCACTTGAGGCCAGGCAGAGCAGATCACCAACGCTCTGCGCGGCAGCAGCATGCGCATGACCTGCTGCATCCCTGCGTCCGCAGAGAGCGCGGAGAGCTTTGTGCTGGCGAGGCCGGGCCACAGTGCAGATTCTGGCGGCGGCGGGAGCGGAGGCGGCGTGCGCTCCGGCTTTGCGATCGCCGGCATCGTGCTCGCAGCGCTGGGCGCCGCAGCCGGCCTGGGCTACGCGGGCGTGGCCGCTTACCGCGCTGTCGTCGTGCGGCGCTGGGTGCGCTGCGCAGCCGGCAGTGCGCTAGAGGGGGGGGGGCGCCTTCAGAGGAGGCTCGCAGGAGCCGGGCGTGCTTGGGCACAGAAAGGCGTGTGTGCGGTGTGACTGCGTGTTTGCAGGCTAGGGTCTGTGTCAGCGCAGGGCTGCTTTACCTGAGTGCAGAGCATGCGCTGCGCTGGCCGGTGCCTGAACCGCGCCGGTGCGCCCACAGGAGACCAGCTACCAGCACTTGGAGGGCATGGAGGCGGGCCAGGGCGGCGGCGCGCCCGCGCTGGAGCTGCAAAAGGCGCTCGCAGGCGCGCCGGGCGGCGCCAGCAGCAGGGGCGGCGGCGGCGGCGAGCGCGGCGGCGACGTTGGCGGCGACGCGGCAGCGGCCGGCTCGGGCGCCGATGCTGCCGCGCCGCGCGCCGGCAGCAAGGTGCTGGGCGGCTCAGAGCGGCTGCTGTAAAAATTTAGAGCTGTGCAGGTTCCGCCGCACCACCGCGTGCTGCTTGCCTGGGTGGTGCCCGTGCCGAGTGCATGGCATGCGCTTGGAGAGCCCTGTTATTGGTACAGTCTGTACATTATTAACTGTGGTTGGTGCTCTGCGGTGATCGTGCAGGTTGGGTGAAGGTGAGCAGGGGCATCCAGGTGCGTTGAGCATCAGTTGTAGTAGGCGCAGGTGCGCTGAAGACCGAGCAGGGACCCCATGCGTGCGACCTTGCGGCGTGCAAGCCTCCCCACACGCACTGCGACTGCCCTGCTCGGTTCCTGGTATGCTGTTAAAATTCGATGTTCATTTGCGCGTGGCCATGCGCAGGAGGCTGTGGCGCATGCAAGGCAAGGGGACGAGGAGGGGGGCGGGGGTGACATCGGGGTGTACCGGCCGCCCGCAGCGGCGCCTGCACCCTAGACCGGGGCTTAGTTAGCAGTTGAAGCTTTGGAGACCAAGCGGTTCAGCGTGTTTGCTGGCCGACATGTATCCTGGTCAGCGCCAAGCGGTGACGCTGCCAGGCAGTCTGCCGCTGCCATGCGTCACTCCATGTCGGCGGTAAGGCTGAGGCTGCGGCCTGCAAGAGTTAGCACACCCCATGCGTGCGTGTGGAGAGCAGCGTGACATTTGCGGTCGCTCTCTGTTGCCTGTCTGCATGTTCTGGGCTTTTGCCAAGTCGTCCGGTGTCTAAAAGATGTGGCGGTGGTTCTAGGCTGCCTTGTTCCCTGCAACACACTTCGTAGCTTGGATGCATTATCTTGCATGCTGACCTGCCTGTTGGAAGACTCGTGTCCGGACTGCGTGCCATCAGCACATAGTGTGTGATACACACCATGTCATGCCTGCATGGAACGCAGGGCATCTGAGCGGTGCTCGATGTGAACTCACAGCTCGTCCTTGTTTTTCACACGGCCTACATCAGCTCAGTGACCCTAGGGTCTCACAAGGAAGGCGAAGCGAAGAGGTGGATGTGAACTGGCCACTACAGCAAGGTGAGCCTCCAGGCCAGGACAGCTTGCCTGCCTGCCCGCGTGCCAGTGTTCCCTGCTGCCAGTCAACGCGTGTGAGGCATGCCCTGTTGGGGCCCTGATCAGCGCCCACCCACAATGACGGCTATGCAGTCCACCACTCACGCTGAAGTGCCTCCGTGCTGGCAGAGACATGCGCGGCGGTGGCAGACGGCGCGGCTCGCCGCCAGTGCGGCGCGACGACCGGAGGGGAGGCGGCCAGCCGTATGGACAGGGCGGCCCGCCATATGGCCGCCGCCCCCGCAGCATCTCTCCCCCAGACCGCTTCCGGCGGGAGCGGTCTCCGCCGCACTATGGCAACAACAAGCGGTTCCGCCGGGATGAGGACCCCTACGACCGCTAGTGCGCGCAGCAGCACACATGACACGTCGTGTTGCCTTGTTAAGGCTTTAAGTGTTATGGACTTGTGACTCGCAACGCGTATCAGCAGCCGACGAGCCTGTCCATGGCTGCCTCAAACACGCGCGCTCGCCTGATGCCCTGCACTAGCGCCCCGAGCTGAACCGTCCCGCGGCGCCAGCCCCCCGCGCCATATGGAGTTTGAGCGCCGCGGCCCGTACCGCGACCGCTACGACGACGACCCGTACGGCCGAGGGCCGCCGTACGGGCGCGCCTCGCCGCCGCCGCCGCCGCGCCAGATAAAACAGTGCGCGCCCGGCGTCGCCGGCTTGCCCTTGGCTGATGCAGCGCCATGAGCCAGGCCTGCAGCAGCTCGGGGAGCCCTGGAAGCACTCCTGTTTGCGGCGCGTCTGTCGCATGGCGCGAGGAGGCTTGTGCGCTGCCTGTGCCGCCCTTGGTCACGTCAGCAGCTCCTACAGAAGGCCAGAGCGAGAAAGCCACTTGGAGGGCGCGCAACTCTGCAGCGCTTGGTTCTCACGCAGCGGCAGCAGTCTGGGGCCTGGGCTCCTGGGGTGACGCTGGCGGCGACGGCCGCGCCTCACAGGGAGCCGCTGTCGTACAAGGAGTTCATCCTGCAGCTGCCTGACGAGGTCACGCCGGAGGACGCCCAGTGCGAGTTCCAGGCCTACCTGGCCGAGTACTGGGGCTCGCAGGTCCGCGCCGAGTTTGAAGCCAAGCGCAACGAGGACTGGTGCGCCCGCGGCCCGGCCCCCCGCGCGCCGGCGCCCGGGCGTCCGCCTGCATGCGCGCCAAGCTTGCTCCTGGAGGGGCGTGCCCGGCGCGCTGGGCAGCGTCAGAGCAGCTCCTAGCGGCGAGCTGGGGGCGAGCCTTTCCGCCTCGCCCCTGGAAAGGCACGGAAGGGACTGCGGTGTGGGAGCCGCGTGCGCGCGGGCGGAGCGGGGCTGCCGTCCGGCGCCCGAGCGGGGGGGCGGCGGGGCGGCAGGATGCGCAAGAAGTATGACCCGCGCGAGTTCCAGCGCCAGCTGGAGCGACGCAACGCGGCCGCGCGCGGAGAGGCGGCCGAGTTTGCCAAGGCCGCGGAGGCGCCCGCGCTGGAGGCCGCGCCCGCGGACGCGGCCGACAAGCCCAGGTGCGTGGCCGGGAGTCGGTGTTCCCCAAATGTCCTGCCCATGCGTCCTTGCCCACACCGTAGCGGCTGGGCGGGCATGGGCAGCGCCGTGTTGACTGGGCTGCCTTCCAGCGACATGGCTCGCAGGCACGGCCTGCGAGCCGTGCCAGCGACCGCGCTGTCTGCCGGTCGCCGCCCTGGCGCCGCTTCCGGCGCCAAGCGCGCGACGCTGAGTGAGCCTGCGGCACCGCGCAGCGCCGAGGCGAACGGCGCGAACGGCGCGCCGGCCGCCGCGGAGGCGGCCGACGGCGGCGATGGCGCCGGCGGCGCCGTCGCTGCGCCGGCGCTGTGCTGGAAGCCCGAGCGCGTGGCCGCCGACCTGGAGCTCAGCGGCCGTCTGGTGCTGCAGCTGGACCAGGAGAAGGGCGTGGAGGGCCACCCGCTCGCCGCGCCGCCGGCCGCGCTGCCCGGCGCGCCCCACGCGCCGCTCCGCTTACTTCCTTCTTTTCTCCTTTTTCCTCTTTCTTCCCTTTGCTCCGTTCCTGTTTTTCCCTCGCTGCATTCCTGTTTCCTCCTGGCTGCGGAGTATATACTATAGGCGCACAGGGGCGCTCGTACAGTGGTTGACGGGTTGGGCTACCAGCCATGCTGTCTGTCTCTGCACCAGCGCCACCTTGAGGGAGGTTCGCTCGCCGCGTCCGGCCGACGCCCCCGGTCTCTTCATGCTCTGCATGCTGCGTCACTGAGGACCGCGGAGTGTCTCTGATCGCAACCCGCTTTGTTGAGCGCGCATGATGCGGCTGCTGCTCGCATGTGGCACAACAGACAGGTGTGCCGTGCAGGCGCTGCTGGAGCAGAGCCGCTGGATGCGGCGCCGGCCGCCAATGCCGCAGAGTCGACTGCCGTCACTGTCGTCGACCCCGCCGACGCCGCTGCCGGCGCTGCCGCCCCCGCAGACGGTGAGGCCGCGGACGGCGCCGCCATCGCGCCGGCCGCGCCGGGGGGCGGCGCGGCGGCTGCCGCCGACGGGGCCGCCGATGCGGTGCCCGGCGCGGCCGCCGCGGTCGGCGATGCGCAGCCAGGGAGTGGCGGGGCCGCTGAGGCTGCTTCCGAGGCGGCGGGAGAGCCAGCGGCTGGGCTTGCAGCCGCCGAGGCGCCCGCGGCGCAGAGCGCAGTCGTGGCCGCGCCCGCAGATGGCAGCAAGGCGTATGAAGCGCAGGCGCGGCCCGTGCCGGCACGCCGGAAGGGCCGCTGCTGTGCCTGCCGGGAAATTCCTTCTCTTGCTCCATGCACGGACCCAGCCTGTGCCCCACAGGGCGTGGCAACGGCAGCCGCTGCTGCGTCGCTTGCGCCGTGCAGCCTTGCGTGAATCAGCTATGCGCGCGCTCGTGCGCACTGTCGGGGGCGCATGGCAGCCTCGCCGGGCGGGTTATTGTGCAATCGGGGCGCCGCAAATGTGCGGCAGCGTCGCCGAGGCCCGGGTGGGTCGCCGAGGCCGGGGCGTGCCTGCGGGCAGGTCGCGCGGCTGGACCGGCAGCTGGACTACCTGTGGCGCGTGCACGGCGTGAACTGGGGTGGGTCAGTAAGGCCGGGGTGTGTTGGCGGGCAGGTCGTCCGGCTGGACCGGCAGCTAGACTACCTGTGGCGCGTGCATGGCGTGGACTACTACGCGGGCGAGGAGGCCGCAACGCCGGATGAGATGGCGCAGCGCGGCCCCAACCGCCTGCAGCGCCCGCCGCGGCCTGAGGAGGGCGAGCAGGCCTCTGAGGCTGACGGTGCGCGTGCGCTGGCGTTGAGTCTTATGTGGAAGGGTTTATGTTTACCAGTATGAAGACCTCCTGCACCGGGGGTCTCCCCGCTAGTTTTTACTAAAGCGTGGCGCAAGCGGCGACGCTGTGCTGGCGGGCGCTGCTCGTGGTATTGCGATCCCCGGGTGGTGTGCATTTGTTCAGCAAAGCTGGAGCCGGTCATCAGGGGGAGCTGCGCCGCGACAGTAGTGGCCGGGGCCGAGGCGCACGGGGCCGAGCCCAGGGCGGCTGTGCGCGCGCGCCAGCACAGCACAAGCGAGGGCGCATGCCCTGCCTAACCCTAACCCTCTGAGGTTCGCGCGCACAGAGAAGCGCGAGGCAGCGGAGCTGGCGGAGCGCGTGGAGGGCCGCTGGCGCGCGCGCCTGGCCGCGGGCGACCCGCTGGAGGCCGCCGTGCAGCGGGAGCGGGCGCGGCGCCCCTGCCTCCCCCCATCCCCGCATGCCTGCCGCAGAGGCGCCTGCCGCAGACCGTTGCGCTCATGTCGCCACGTGGAGTTGTGGTCAGCGGCGCGGTGGGGCGCACGCTTGGAGGCACGGCCTGGCCCGCCCAGCGCGCAGCCCGCTGTGCGCGCGGCAGGGGCAGTGCGCGCGTCGACCTGCCATTAGGCTCGTGCGGCTGAGCTGCGCGCCGGCGTGCAGGTGGCAAAGGCGATCGACGACTGGATTGAGGAGCAGGTCATGCAGCTCGACGACAACAAGTGCGGGCCGCCCGGGCTCTGTGTTGGCATGCCCTCTGGGCCTGAGTGGTGCCGGTGAGCAGCTGTTACTGCCCTGCGTATGCACGGCTTGTGGCGGCAGCCTGCATGGCTGGGGCTGCTGTGGCAGCGTCACACGCCCGGGTCGTCTCATTCTGGGCGCTGTGGTCGCGGAGGGTTTGCTTGTTTCGTGTGGTAGGGCAGCGCCACAGGAGGCGCGCACCCTCAGGGCGCGCTGCACGACAGGCAGCCAGAGGCGAGGGAGCAGGCTGCCGCGAAAACCGCACAGACGCAGGGCAGCCCTCTGGTCGGTCTGGACGGCCTGCAAGCTGGCAGGTGTCATCGGTGTGCGTTCAGCGGTGCGGCGCGCGCGGCGCAGGTGGGGCAGCAAGGTCAGCCCGAAGCTGTTCGTGGCCAAGGAGTACGTGCTCAAGCACATCCGGCTGAAGCACGCGGACAAGGTGGACGCGCAGCGCGAGCGGGTGCGCGCGGGGTCTAGGGCCAGGGCCAAGGGTCAGCGCGCCCGTGGGCGGCGCCTGCGCCGTCCACGCCTCGCTCTGCGCTGTCGGGCGGCCCAGGCGGCCTGGCCTGTGGGAAGTTGGTTCTGCGCCATTACGTCGACTGCACCTTGAGGCCTGGCTCCCGCCTCGAGTGTGTTCAGGGCTAGCGCAGCGCCGGGAGCGCGCGCACGCCGCTCACGGCGCAGCACCAACGCCCCCAGGCCAGGCCGCCTGCGCCGCCCAGGCCTCGCCCTGCGCTGTCGGGCGGCACAGGCGGCCTGGGCTGCGGGAAGTTGGTGCTGCGCCGTGAGCGGCGTCCGCGCGCTCCCGCCGCCGCGCGAGCCCTGCACACACCCGACGGCGGGAGCCAGGCCTCAAGGTGCAGCCAACGTAATGCCGTGGGGCTGTCGGGCTTCTGGTGCTGCGCTGCCAGAGGATGAGCAGGCGGCCGCGCGTGCAGACGACTTTGTCTGCCGCGACCAAGCGTGGCCTGGCGAGCGAGCGATTGAGCGAGCCACGGAATGATTCTGCACATTGTCGGGCGGTGAGCGCGGCCGCGGGGGGCGCAGATCCACGACGAGATGTACTTTGCGAACTTCGAGCGCGTGCGCAAGGAGGAGGACGCGCGCGCGCGCGCGGCTGCCGCGCGCGCGCACGCCGCCACGTGGGGCCCGCCGGGCGGGCCGTACGGCGGGCCCGCCGGCGCGGACCCGTGGGACCCCGCGGGCGGCTTGGGGCCGCCGCCGATGGGCGGCTGGGAGGGGGACCCTGTCGGCGCGCCCTGGGCCGGCGCGCCCGGCGGCGACGGCTTTGCCGGCGGCTTCCGCGGCCGCGGCGGGCCGCCCGGCATGCGCGGCAGGGGCATGGGTGCGCCGGGCCTGTGTGCATCCTCCCTGTCGTCAGCCTGTGGATCGCCGTTAGGATGCTGCTCCGAGCTTCGGCGGCGGTTTCTGCGCCTTTCCAGCAGGAAGGCCGCGGAGCAGCCCGGCCTTCTCCTGCTGGGCGTGAGCTGCTGTGCTGGGGGCAGCTGCCTGAGTGTTGTGCACTTGGCGCGCTGCACTGCCGCCCACCCTCTCGCGCGGCAGTGGCCTCAGCAGCGCGCTGCCGCGCGAGGGTGACAGCAGCAGCCGAGGCCTCCTCGCGCTGGGACGTGCCAGCACGGGCGGCTGTGCGCAAATGTGTGCGGTGCTGAAGGGAGTCTGGTCGCATCCGAATCAAGTGTGCCTGTGTCTGTAAGTTGCGGGGCCCGACGGACGCGCCTTGGGGTCAGCGACGGGCGAAACCCTTTGCTTCGCCGCCGGCTCCCCCCCACCGGTTCTGTAGTAGGTCCGCGAAAATCTTTTCTGTCTTCCCAGGGCGTTTGGGGGGCGCGCTGCAGGCGGCCGGCGCAGCCCGCTGGACGCCGGGCTGGTGGGCGCGGGGCCCGCCATGGGCGCGCCGCCGCTCGCGTCCGGCCAGATGCTGGTCCTCGCCCCAGGTGACCGCCCCGACTCCGCACGCCCGCTGCGGCAGCCCCACTCCCGCTGTGCGCCTGGCGCGTTGCTGGCGGGCCTGAATGCATGCGCCGGCGCCATGCACCCGCTCACGCTGTGCGCCCGGCGTGCTATCGGCAGCCTGCACGAGAGCGTGCGCCGTCTGCAGGCTCTTGAGTTTCCATACCCCAACCATGGTCAGCACAGCAAGGCCCGCATCTGTCCATGCTGCGGCTCCCCATGCTGCGGCTTGCTGCGGTCGATCGAGAGGGCTCACCCGGGCGGTCTGCTGGCTGATGGTTTTTACCAGTGTCAATCCTGGTGAGCGCAGCCAGGCCTGTATCCGCCCATGCTGCGGCTTGCTGCGGCATGCTCGGCTTGCTGCAATCGGCCGAGAGGGCTCACCCGGGCGGTCTGCGGCGCGCACCAGGCGCCGGCCCCATGGGCCCCTTCATTACGGTGCCGATTGCGGACGGGCGTGCGGCGGCGCTGGGCGGCCCCGCGCCGGGCATGGGCATGCGCGGGCGCGGCGGCATGGGCATGCGCGGGCGCGGCGGCCGCGGCGGCTTCGCCGGCGCGGGCGGCGGCGGCGGCGCGTTCATGGGCGGCGCGCGCGAGTACTACGACCTGGACGCGCCGGAGAACCAGCGCTCGGTGCTGGACTATGGCGACCTGTAGGGTTTTGGCAGGGCGACATGTAGGGTTTGGCAACGCTCTCCGGCCGCCGCAAGCGCAGCCGCGGGCCGCACGCGCGCCATGGCCTGTCCGCGCCGGAGGGCCGGCACGCCGCCCGCCAAGCCCGCGAGCTACAAGGCTGTCATGGGCCCTGCTGTTCCAGCCAGGCTCGGGGAGGGTACGTCACGCATGCTGGATGCCTATATCAGCAAAGCATTTGCTGCTGCGCCGTGCAACATCAGGGCCACTTGAGCAAGGCCGTATGTGCCGTGTCGGGAGAAGGGCGCGGGGCCTGAGTGGCGGCGAGGATGGGTGACAGGCAGTGTCTGGAGGGAGGGGGGGCTGGGTGAGCTGGTACATGAGAGCAATGTTACCCACAACATGCAGGCGGCAGCATAGTGTTGAGGGGACGGCTGTGGTAGGGACCAAAGGTGGGTGCGCGATTGATGCGCGCGGCGTTGGCCCTCACTCAGCAGAGGCGCACAGGAGCGAAACGTCGTGTCTTGGCGGCGGCCGACACTGCTGGCATGTGGGATGCATGCAGAGGTGCGCGCATCTGATGCGGGGGAGGTTTGGTTAGTGCGGGACGCTGTTGCTACCCTGTCCTGCTTTGGCGGTAGGCCGATGCCACAATCAGAGCGGGAGTGCGCCCCAACTCCGCCGCCTCTGTAATATGCTTGTGCGGTGGTGTGCTTGTGCGATGGTGCCTGAGCAAGCCATGCTCTCCAAGCGCCTTCATTATATTCAGGAAGAATTCTCATCGCTGTATGCTTGTGTGAGCTCAGCACCATGATTACAAACAAAAAGCATTCCGATAGAGTGTCAGTTTCTTAGGTCTACTTATGGTACATGTGTGAACAGTGCAGGCATAGCAGCACTTCCCGCGGCAGCTCATGTCTGTGCGGGGAATGGGGCGAAGCCATGGGGCACGGACAGTAGTCCTCAGTAATGGCATGCACGCAGCATGCAAGCATGCATGTTATCAGCCTCGTTTGCAAGGAGTCTCCATCAGAGGTGCCCAGCGGCGACGCACCCAAACAGCCAGCAGCGATAAGAGCACGGCCACCCCCGTGCAGTGCAGGCCAGGATGTCATGCATCAGCCTCAGGGTTTGCCAGCTTGGGGTTGCCGTCACCCGCGCAGCAGCGCCCACCGGCGGCAAACATGCAGCGCGCGGCGGCCGGCCGCACGTAGTGGCTCACGATGTCGCCGGGCGCGCAGCCGTTGTAGTTGAAGCGCCGGTCGCTCGCGTACTTGATCTCCCAGCGCCGCTCGGCGGCCACGTAGGCCACCCACGCGCCCAGCGCGATGTCCTCGAGCCGGAACAGGCTGTGGTTGCTGGCCGCCAGCGCCGCGCCGCCGGCGATCTCGCGCACCAGGTCCTGCGCGCGCGCGGCGCTGGACCCTCTCGCCATGCCTGCTCCTGCCCAGCCCCGTGCCGTGCTGAGGCAGCGGCCATAGCTTGCCGCCTGCCCACCAAGCACGGGCTGCGCATGCCAGCAAGCGGTCTGCCGCCCTCAACCACGCTTCGCCTCAGCTCCACAGAGAGCTCCACGCAAGCTTGGCGCGAAGCGTCTCTCCCAGCGACAAAAGCATGAAGATGCACAGGAAGAGGCTGCGAGCACAGCCGCGGCGGACGCGGGCGCAGCGGCCGCGCGCGGGCCGCGCCTGGCTCAGCACGTAGCCGGCGCCGTGCGCCCAGGGCGGGTACGCGTCTGGCGCCCACTCGGCCGACGACACGAACCAGGTGTGCGCCGGGTCGCGGTGCGGGCCGCCCGGATCGGCGTCGATCCAGCCCAGGAGCAGGCGCTGGCGCGGCAGCGCCGCCAGGCGCGCCAGCAGCGGGCCCACGCGCACGTAGCTGTCATCGTCCACCTGGCCGCGCGGCAGCTCAAGCTCAGGGTAGGGCCACGGGTAGGGTAATACTAAATCTACCACGTACCCTGTGTGGGATCCGGGTGCAACGACAGACGCACGGGCATGCTGTCAAGCATCGCCTGGCGCACAAAGGCAACAGGAGCGCGCACGGACACCGTGGCCTGGCCGCAGCAGCGGCGGCTGCATGCGCGCATGTCAAACGCAGCAGCGCCCGGCTGCTGCAGCGCCCGTGTCTTGCTGCAGCATGATGTAGGCTGCTGACCAGTGCGCCGCCGGCCGGCCGCCTGGGAGCCGGGCGCGGGAGGCGCAGACGGGCCATGATGAGCCGCAGGCTAATGGAGCCCTGCCTGTTGCTACAGGGCAGGTATAAGTTGGAACACAATAACATCGGGATCCAATGTGACATCGATGGCGCTCTTGTTTCTTTCCGCGCGCTTTGAGCGCCCTACCCCTGGCCGTCGGCGGGCCGCCTGGGGGGCGGGCGCGGGCGGCGCGGGCGGGCGCGCGCCTTGAGCGTGTGCGTGACCGCGGGGTCGAGCGCGCCCGCGCGCAGCACCTCCAGCGTCTGGTGCGTGATGTTGCGGTAGTCCTCCCACACGTGCGGCAGCAGCGCCAGGTCGCCCGCGTCCGCCGCCTCGCGCCGCAGCGCCGCGAACGCCGCGCCGCCTGCGGGCTTGGCCACCACGAACAGTACGCTGCGCGTCCAGGTTCAAGGTCAGGGCTTAGCATAATTGCCACCGAGGGTCGGGCTTGCTGTGGATGTCACGCAAGCTGCGTGGCGCCGTTTCTAATTCGACGCGGGCGCGGCCACCGCCCGCGCACATCAAGCGGAGCGCAAGCCCCGGCGAGCCCAGGCGCCGGCGCGCGCGTGAGCGCAGCAGCGCGCGGCGGCGCCTTGCATGCTCGTTTGCTGAGGCCCGCCGCGCGGCCGGCGCGCCCGCGCGGCGCCCAGCGGCGGGGCCGGGCGGCCCGCACCGGTGCAGGCGCGCGTCGGCGCCCCAGGTCTCGCGTATGGCCGCGCGCGCGTCCGCGTTCGCCGCCGCCGACAGCACGCCCACGAACAGGCGCGGCGGCGGCCCGCCCGCGCCGGCCGCGCCGGCCGCGCTGGCGTTGCCGGCGGGTGACGGGTCTGCGGACGTGCCGCCCTGGCCGCCGCCCAGCGGCCGCGCGCGTCGCGCCAGCGTCTGCGGCGCGTCATGCGGCAGGCCGCGCGCGGCGCCGCCGGCGCCGGCCCGTTTGCCGCGCCCGCGCCCGGCCTCCGCGGCGGGCCAGGCTTGGCGGCCGCGGTGCGCGCCCTGCCCGACCACGGCCCTCTCGACCTCCTCGCGCAGGCCCTCCATGCGGGGCTGCCCGCCGAAGCGCTCGTCGCCCCCGCCCTGACTCGTCACCTCCCCGCCGGCCCCGCCCCCGCCCTCGTCCAGGCCGGGGCGGGCGCCCCCGCCCGCCGCTGCCCCGCCCCCGCCGGCCGGCCCGGCGCGCGGCGCCCGGCAGTGCGCCCGCACGGCGGCGAGCGCGGCGCCGACGCCGCGGTACTCGCCGGCGGCGCAGTGGCAGCGGCCGGCCGCGGCCTCAGCCGCCAGCGCGCAGCAGCGCGCCGGGGGGTCGCGCGCGCCGCAGGCCGGCGTGGCGCGCAGCTCCGCCAGCAGCTGCGCCGGCACAGCGGTGTCAGGCTTTCCGAGCCTGTGCTGAGCTTGCTCGCAGCCTGTGCTGGTCGCGTGCGGTGAATTGGCGTCCTGGCCTGAGTCGCAGTCCTGTCCATTCCCAGACTGCGAAAAGCGCGGTCATAGAGGAGGCGGGGTATGCAATGTTGCCTTTGCAGATGCGCAGGACGGCTGCGTTGGGGTGGGCGCGCAGCAGCGCACCGCATTGCAGTTTGCCGCGACTCGGAACTCAGCCCACCCGCCGGCGCAGCTCGGCACGCCGGCCAGAGGAGCGGGGTACGAGACCCGCAGCAGCAGGTATGCCGCCAGCAGGCCCGCAAGCGACACCGCTGCATACCGCACTGACTGATTGGCGGACAGGCAGCGGCGCCGTATGCTGCCCCACAGCATCTGCTCCTTCGGGGCGCGCGGCACCGCGGGGCATCACCGCGCGCGACCCCGCTCGCGCCCCAGCAGAGCAGGACCTGAGCTCAGCACAAACAGACTCACTCAGGTGCAGAGTGGTGGCGAACGTTTCAGTGTCTGGATACAGGCCAGCGCAAACAGACAGCTCTGTGTAAACGTATGCACCCTTTTGCGTGTGCAGTGTGCAGTGTCTCCACCAGGCCCTCGACTCGAGCCGTGCTCCGACCCTTAACCCAACCCACCCCCTGCCGGCTCCTGTTGGCTCGCTCAAGTCGCTTCTTCGGGAGGTGCTGCAGGCCCGACTTGGTGTGCACATTGACGTCCAGCGTCTTGGCGTTGCGTGGCCGGCTATGAGCGCGGGGAGGATGGCGCTGAACGCGCCCGCCCTTTCGTCCTGCGCCTGCAGCTCGCGGGGGTCGCGCGCCTTTGCGGGAGCCGCGGTGCGGCTACAGGTGCGCGCGCGCGGCGTTTCCCACCGAGTGGCTCGCAGAGCGCGCGCACTGGAGGAGCCGTGGTTGCGGCTGCCTCCTGAACGCAACGTGCAGGCTCGCTTGCACGGCAAGGCGCGCTGACGCGCGCTGCGCTGCGCGCAGAGGCGGTGCAGGGGCAGGCAACCCGCCGTGCGGGCAATGAAGGAGGGCATCCACCCCGAGTACTTTGAAGACGTCAAGGCGCGCCTCGCGCGGTAGCCACTGTAGGCCGAAAACGGACAGAGCTTGCCAGGAGGCTGCTTGCCAGCAGCGCTGCGGCCCGGCCTGCGCAGATGCCTGTGCGCGCGGCGGGGCGGTGCGCGCCGGGCTGCGTGCGGCGCCGCTGAGGCGCGGAGCGCGGCAGGTGTTCTGCAACGGTGAGGAGGTCCTGACCGTGAGCGGCACCAAGAAGGAGTACGTGGTGGATGTCTGGTCGGGCAACCACCCCTTCTACCTGGCGCGCGCCCACCCTGCTTTGCCCCAGCTGCACACGCGGCCCAAGGTTACGTGCACCGTCTGCGGCTGTTAGCTTTCACACGCGCCAAGTGTACAGCTACTAGACTGCCTCCTTGCTGTGCACGGGGTCGAATCTAGATGAACCTGCGCCCGAAACTGGTAGCATTCCTTGCGCTTTTTCAAGGCTTTCACTCCACAAAAGCCACGAGCGCGCTGCCGCAGCAGTTTGCATGAGGATGACTCGGGAATGCAGCAGCAGCATCAGAGGAACAGGGCGCAGGCGTGGCAGCTGTGCGCTGACGCCTCTGGATGGCCTGCACCGCTGTGCGCGGTGCAGCAGCAGGCTCGCTTTGCCCTGACAGAGCAGACACAAGCTTCTGCGGTCTGGCTGTCTGTGACGCTGAGCGGAGCTGTCGGCGCGGCGCGCAGGGCGGCACGGAGGTGCAGCTGTCGGACGAGGGGCGCGTGATGAAGTTCAACTCGCGCTACGGCGGCCTAGGCGCGTACGGCAAGCCCGGGCCCGTCACGCCCGGCGGCGACAAGAAGCTCGAGTACAAGAAGCCCGTGGCGGGCAAGAAGGGCAAGAAGGGCGGCAAGAAGTGAGGTGCCTCTGGGACTGGTGCTGTGCTCTGCTGCGGTCCTCGGGTGTTGCGGTTGAGGTGTCAGCGCGCAGCGGGGCGCGTCCTGGCTCGCTGCGACCGGGGCGGTGCATTTCAACTGGCCACGGCTTGCAAGTTGCTGCGGGAGCTGTACAGCCTGCACGTGGTGCGTTCAAGGTCTGCATAACTTTTTACATCAGCACGACACACATTTGCCAGCACATCCATGTCACAACCAGCTAATTACATTTGCGACGCTGGATGCTTCAGACTGTGCCCAACCTCAGTACCGGTGAATCGATAGGTAGTTCTAAAGCAGAACTAGGGACTTCAAGCAGAACCAGGACGTGACTGCAACCAGGACCCACGGTTCAGACACAGTTCAGACACAGCCGAAACAGGTACACCCACTGCGCAGCCTCAAGCACAAGCTCGGCGCCTGCTGCAGCTTTGGCAAAACGACACCCCTTGCTCAGCAGCGTCTGCGGCGTGTCGGGCCGCGCAGCTGCAGCCACAGCCGGAGCACAGCCGCTCTGACCACGGCTTGCGCTCAGAGCTCCAGCGGCGCGCCCTGCGTCGGCAGCAGCTTGAACCGCTTCTTGCACTCCACGCGCTCGCGCGAGAACTTGTCGTCCGGCGAGAAACGCGCCGGGTGCGCGCTCTGCGTGGGGCTGCCGTCGGGCGCCTCCTTCTGCGCGCGCCTGGCTGCGCTCAGTTCTCGCAGCAGCAGAGTGTTGCAGCGAAAGCGAGGGCTGCCGTCGGGCGCCTCCTTCTGCGCGCCGCTGCATGCGCTCAGGTCTCGCGGCAGGTGCACAGAGTGGTGCAGCAGGAGCGGTGCCGTCGAGCGCCTCCTTCTGCGCGCCGCCGCGTGCGCTCGGGTCTCGCGGCAGGTGCAAGGGGCATTGCAGCAGGAGCAAGGGCTGCCGTCGGGCGCCTCCTTCGACGTGCCGCTGGGTGCGCTCGGGTCTTGCAGCAGAAGGAGTGCTGCTGCTGCAAAACCCAGCACCGGCAGGCTTGCAGGCATTGCCGCACGGCTGGTCTGACGTCGGCTTGCGTGTCAACACAGTAAAAGGTGCGTGAATAAAGCAGTGGGGACCACCTTCAGCGTGTACACGCGCTCGCCTGCGGCGTCGGTGTAAAACATCAGGTACATGCTGAGCCGCCCACCACCAACGCGTGCAGGTACTCCGGCACCGCGCTGATGTAGTGACGGTGAGGCTAGGAGAGCCCCTGGCTCTCTGTTTCTCCTACCTCACCACCCGAGCAGCCGCACCATAATGCAAGGGTAGACCAGAGGGTGTGGGCACGGGTAGGCTAAATGCCGCATTTCGGGAAGCAGGCTCCTTCTCCTCGACTTTGGACGTGCGCTAGGTCCAGTCGACTGCGGAAGTTAGGCTCTTTTGCACCAGTCTTGGCGTCTCACCTGGGCTACACTGCTGAAACCTTTTCAACATGGGCACCACAACGCAGGGCAGGAAGATCCTGATGCTTGTTGGAGACTATGTCGAGGACTATGAGTGCATGGTGAGCTTGCACTACCTTGATCCGGCTTCTGGCACTAAAGCGCTTTGCTTGTTTCCATCTCTAATGCCACCAAAGCTTTGCCTTTGCCCGCAACACACTGCTGTTGACTAAAGTTGAGCAAGGCGAGTCTCCCATGCGAAATATGCGGGCACATGTGCTGCATGACTGGATGACATAAGCGGCAATTGCCGCAGAAGCAGTGCGGTGCTTGCCTGCCAAGTCTGATATTGAGTGGCTGAGAAAGTGCTGCGATGTTCCCGGCAGGTGCCCTTCCAGGCGCTGCAGATGGTGGGCCACCTTGTGCACGCCGTCTGTCCAGGCAAGAGCAAGGGCGACTTTGTTCTGACTGCAGTCCACGACTTTGAGGTGCAGCCCTGTATCGGCTGCATTGCTTGGCCTTGTGACCAGAGCAGGAGGCTTGTGCTGGCCAGCAGCAAGGGATGCAGATCAACCTCTCTCCATGCAAGGGCCCTGGTCACGTCCACACACAACGCTGCTGTGCTTGCCGCAGGGCGCGCAGACATACTCGGAGAAGCCGGGGCACAGGTTTGCGCTCAACCAGTCGTGGGACGCGGTCAAGGCTGAGGCGTACGACGCGCTGGTCATCCCGGGGTGCCCGCCCCGCTGCGGTGCATGCTCCCTGACCGTTGTGCGTTTAATGCAAAGGCGCACGCAAGTGCCGTCTGCTGCGCCACATCCCCAGCACTGCTCTCTGTGTATGCAGAGTCGATCGTGCCAGCTGCATGTACACAGCTGGCGACCCGAGTTAGCACCAAGCGATTCAGGGCGGGTCATTGCAGGGGTCGTGCACCCGAGTACTTGGCAGCTGGCAGCTGGCCATATTCAGCACCGAGCGCTCTGCGCGGAGCGTCGCAGGGCCGCGCGCCCTTGTACCTGCGCCTGGATGCCACGGTGCTGGACCTGGTCGCGCACTTCGTCAGCACCGGAAGCTCAGGGCGTGTTTGATGCAGGGGCCGCGCGCCCGAGTACCTGCGCCTGGACGCCGCGGTGCTGGACCTGGTCGCGCATTTTGTCAACAGCAAGCCGACCGCGGTCATCTGCCACGGCGCGCAGCTGCTTGCCGCAGTCCCGGGCGCGCTCAAGGGGTGCGCGCGGCCCCTGCCCATGCGCCCTGCTGGCGCTTTTGGCCTGTGCCAGTATCAGAGACAAAGCACCCACCGTCTGATGTACGTTTGACACAGCACATGACCCGCCATTTGCCAAGGTGTCATTTCCATGCAGCCCAAAGTGGTGCAGCACCTGCATTGAGCAACACATGGCCATTTCGTCAACAGGTCATGAGGCGCATCCGTCCAACAGTGCAAGCATTGTCCAAACAGCTGATGTGATCGTAAGTGCTGGCGTCAGGCGCGCTGCAAGGTCTGACGCCGGTGGCCGCGGCAGGCGCGCGCTGACAGCGTACCCGGCGTGCAAGCCGGAGGCCGTGCTGGCGGGCGCGCGCGAGTTCGTGGACGCAGACAGGAACATCCCCGAGACGGTCGTGGTCGACGGCAACCTGGTGCTGCGCCCGCCCTGCCGCGCTGGCCTTGCTGCTGGCACGGCTCACTGGCGCATGCCGTGCACAGCGTCCGCTGTGTGATGGTCGGCGCGGCCTGACATGGTGCAAGCGAGTGTGTTGGTCAGCCGGCACTCGCACGCGGGCCGGTGAGCGATCAGCGTACCCTGGTGTGCTGCCAGTACTCCTCACGTCCAGCACTACCTAGCTGGGCGGCCATGGCGCTACAGCCGCAAAACCCAGGCCTGCCTCCCTCACTCCTTGGCCCACCGGCCGCCAGGGCTCCAGCGACTGCTGACCAGGATCGGACGTGCGCGCAGGTGACCGCGGCAGCGTGGCCAGCCCACCCGGCTTGGCTGGCAGCATTCCTCGTCGTGCTGGGCACGGAGATCACGCACGCAAAGCCGCATGCCGCCCTTCGTTGATAGCAACAGGGGTGCTGGCACGGCGCAAGCGCTGGGGTGCAGATAGTGCGAGCCAAGCAACCAAACCCCAGTCTTGCAGATGTGCTGTAACAGTCAGGTTTAGAGCACTGCCTGAGGCAGGCTCATCCCCGCACCATGTGTAGCTGGCTTGCTGTGTATCTATCTAGCGGTATGCCTGCATAACTTGCATGACGTGACTCTGCGTTTTGTCTGAGTTATGCTTTGCTTGTGCTTGTACAAGGTCAACTGACAGGGAGTTGAGCTAGTGCAGCCTCTGCCTGCACCTGAGCGCCTTGAGCTGTTCGAACCTGGTCATAATAGTGGGCATGCAGCTTGCATAGCAATGCCGTTTGTGTGCGAGTGCATGCGAGAGCGCACATGTGTGTCGAGCAGCATCAAGAAATTTTTTGCATGCATGGGCCTCTGTGTATTAATGCTAAAGCATCATGTCAGTTTTTTCTTCAGAAAAGCAACTGCAGTCCTGTGTCACTGTCGAGATTGGACAGACAGCACGTCAACAAAAGGTGCTCTGCGTATATATTACGTGCCACAGCAGCATCGGTTCGGCAACAGTATAAGCACTTGGTGCCTGCACGCTGGGGAGTCTACAGCCCATGGTCGCTGAAGCACACCCAAGCTCACTGAAGGTTGTCCTACTCGGGGAAGGCGCGTTTCTTCTGGCATCCCTCCACTGCACTGCAGCGGCATCAACCCAACTCGTAGCCCGCGCCACGTGTGCGCAGGTCGCGTGGGCAAGACTTCCCTTGTATCAAAGTACTGCCAGGGGTCCTTTAAGGAGACGGAGCGAGCTACCGAGCAGGCCGCTTTCAACAAGAAGCGCGTCCTGGTTGGCGACCGCCAGGTAGTCTGCTGGCTCCCATGACAGTAAACATCTGTGCTGAAACTGTGTCTCCAGCGCAACAGCCGGAAGAGCAAAGGGAGCTTGTATGCGGAATGCGGACAACGTGGTGGTACTAGTTTTTCGCCGACGCTGCTTTAGCTCTGCCAACATACAAGGTGTATGCAGGTCGAGCTTGGCATATGGGACACTGCTGGCCAAGAGCGCTTTCACTCTATACAGCCGCTCTACTACCGCGATGCTAACGCTGTGAGGGCCAGCCCATGCCTTTTCTTGCCTCTGCGCGGCCGCCCTGCCGAGCGCGCCCCCCCACTGAGCAACGCCTGGTCACGCAGGCGCTGCTCGTGTTTGACCTGACAGACTCCGACTCCCTGGAGCGCGTCCGCGCCTGGGTCACGGAGCTGCAGACACTGGTAGGCTTCCACTATTCTACCCTACCCTAATCCTACCCTACCCTTTCCTTGCTCTGCCCTGCACAAGGCTGCTTGCTGCTGCCAGCGTGACGTTCGTGGGTCACCGGCTGCCCGTCAAGCGCGCAGGTTGGGCCGCACATCGTCCTCACGGTGCTCGGGAACAAGGCGGACCTGGGCTCTGCGCGCGCGGTGCCGGCCGCGGAGTCGCGCGGCGTGGCGGCGGCGGTCGGCGCGGCATACTTTGAGGTCTCCGCGCTCACAGGTGTCCCGCCTGCGCGCCACGGCCACATGGGGGCCATGAGGTAGACTGCAGCCTGAGCTGGCACGGTGGAGCCCGCGTCCGTGCTGTGTAGCACCAGCAGGACCGCAGCTGCATGGCGCCGCTGCAGTGGCGGGCGCGCCTGGTGTGAAGTCACGGCGCAGCCCCAGAACTTGACATGCTTGGCGGCGTTGGGCCCGCCTGGCGACGCTGGAGGCCTGCAGGCCAGGAAGCGTACGCGTGTGTCAGGGCGCCAGGTGAGGAGCCTGCGCTGAGCGGTGCGCCGTCCGCTTGCAGGGGTGAGAGTGGCTGCCTCGTGGCACGCAGGTGCGGGCGTGGAGGCGGCATTCGCGGACACGGCCCGGCGCGCGCTGGCGAGGAAGGAGCAGCTGGCGGCCGAGGCCGCCGCCGAGCTGGGGGCCTCGCCTGGCGTCCCGAGTGCGCCTCCGCGCCCCGGCCCCGCCAGGCTGCTCTGGCGGCTGCCATGGCTTGCCGAGTGGGGAATGGGACCTGGCCAGGGCGCCAGCATGCAGTGCGACATGACGGGCAGCAGGCAGCGTGCTGCAAGTCTCTTGCCTGCCCTGTCGTGAATATGGTGGCATGGATACTGGTCTTCAGGAGCTTTGTTGGCATGTGTGGATACATGAGCTGAGCCTGCTGTGCGCTGCGTGTCTTTCTGAGTGTAGAGGGTCAGCGTTGAACGTGTACAGTATGTCTCTACTGATATGGTGAATGCCACCTCACCGCTTACGAAACTTGAAAGGGATGTTGGACATGTGCAGAGCTGATCCCTGCTATGTGCTTGCTCACAGGTTGGGCGGGAGACCGGCCGAGCACTGTGCAGCTGGGGGAGCGCAGCCGGCCGCAACGTCGGCCCCCGCCTGCATGCTGCTGATGTGACTCATTATTTGCTGTTTCACGTTCCTATTGTACCAGACTGCTGTGTTTGGCTCTCATTCAACAAGACTCCGTCTGTCAAGCTGTGTTCAGAGCTTGCCGTGCTATTTGCGCACGTATGCTTGCCAGAACTCCGCATGGCAGTGCATGTAAGTCACACCGTGATGCACCCATGATACAGCAAGCAGAAAGGGTAGCACCAGCAGTAAACAAGTAGCATCATGTGTCCCAGCCGTCTGCGCCCCACAAGGGGTCGTCAAGCACATCGACCACCAGGCGGGTATAGCCAGGCGGGACGCGGGCGATGCAGGCCCTCACGACTGCCTCAGCACCTGCCTCAGCTCCGGCTGCATACTTATACACAGCCACCTGTGACAGGGGCGAGCTGTGAGTACCAAACCTTTGTGAGAGCAGTGCCTTGGCAAGGAAAAAAGGCAGACAACGAAAGTTGCACGCCTCGCAGGTGCCGCAGGAGCCGCTGTTGCAGCCGGATGGTATGTTGACGCCCGCGCGCTCCGCCACCTGTTCAACTAAATATATTGTCAAGTTCATATGCGAGTGTGAAGGACGAAAGCAAAGGGTCAGCCGCCTGCCAACCTGCAGCAGCGTGTCTCCGGGCTGCGGCACGGCGGAGACGGCCTCCTGCCTAAAGTAGACAGTGCAGGGTGACTGCGCAGCACGAACACGTAGCCTGCCGAGCGCCGGGCCGCGCCCGGCAGGTCTGCCTCTCTCCAAGCACGATGGCGTGGCTGTGCACCGCAGGCTACCAAGCCATGCAGCCATGCACGAGTCACATATCTTTCATATCTTTCAGAGCACTCCGCAGTGCCGAGCTTCCGTCCCAGTGCTACTGCAGCAGGAAAGGAAGGAAAAAAGGTGTGCGCATAAGACCGCCGAAGACCAGTAAACTTGCGTGGATATTACAAATTTGGCGGGTTCTAGCTGTCAACCCCTTGAGACCATTTTGCGTGGCGCGCGAGTAACTTGCCTCCCTTGCGCGCTGAGCGCTCTCATAGCTGACCTGGTTGCGATGATGCTCAGCCCTGCCTCACCAGTCGCAGGTGCTGTCGGCAGGGTGGTGAGCAGGCAGCATGTCTTGCATTATTTGTGCACCTCTCCAGCACGACCTCGTTACATGGAAGAGCACAGACGTCGCACCCAGCGCCATCACCGCAGCAGGGCCTTGGCGACCACCGGTACTGCTGCGGTATCAGAGACGGACCTGCTGCAGAGTGTGACCGTGCTCAGTGCAGCGACGGGCCAGCCAGCAAGTCCGACAGACATGTTCCAGGTTGAAAGTCTGAGAGAGTCCTGTTGTGCTGGAGCTTGCATGATGACACTTTGATGCTTGATGCGTGACGCATCATGCGTTGTGCCTCAAGCACACTTGGCTGCCTGCACAGGCTGGCCCAGTGGCGGTCATCTTCTTCACGCACTTTGCGGACCTGGGTTCCTGGGAGCTGGCGCAGCGACTCGTCAAGATCATCCCCCGCCTCCAAGCGGGGTACCTCCCATACCACTGCGCACCGCAAGGCCAGCACGTCAACCACCTGCGCGCATAAACGGTGCATAGGTAGGCGCTGCCAGGTGCTCGCCGTGGGACTCGGCAGCCCGGACCAGGGCCGCCGCTTTGCCCAGATCCTGGACTTCCCGCTGGAGCTGCTCTATGCCGGTACGCAATCTGTGCGACAACTGATATATTGGGTGTGAGGTGCACACTGTGCACCATATGCGCAGCAGGTTTTCAACGCGTGTCTGGAACAAGCGGCAAGTCGTAGACCACAGACGAAGCAGGGAGGGCAGGGGCATGCATGCATGCATGCATGTCTGCGCAGCCTCCCTGTCTGCTTGCAACGTCTCATGCCTGCGTCGCGTCCCGCAGACCCTGATGGCCAATGCTGCCGAGCGCTGGGGTACTCGGCGGGCTTTGCGCCGGGCGCGCGCGTGTCGGCCTACCTGAAGCTGCTGCCCATGCTGGCGGGCATCGGCTCGCCTGGCACGCTGCAAGAGGTGCGCTGACAGTGAGCTTTAACCTGTCACGCATGAAGCGTCAGTATGGCACGGCTTTTGAGTGCCAGCTCATTGCCTGATACCAATTTCACGCTGTACCTGTGGCCGATCAGGGACGCACTCCTCATTGTATGGCCATGCGGCATGGCCCACGCCCGAGCAGCCCCAGCTGGCTGCTCGGAGGCCCAATAGAACAGTGGTCCAATTGAACAGTGTGTGGCTGCACCAGCACCACTAGGCGGAGCACAGTTAACAGACTCATGTGCCGTCTTGCGCGTGCCGCGCAGGTCATCCGGGGGTACGTCGGCGACCGCAGCGCCAAGCCGGTGGCCGACGGCGCGTCGCCGTTCGACGTCCTGGGCACCGGCTACCAGCGGCCGTTCGAGCTGGCGACGCTGCGCCTGCAGAACATGCTCGGCATCCTGCCCCGCTGTGCGCGCCACCCTTGTAGGGCTGGGAAACCCTGTTTCCCTACCAGTGGCCGCTCGAGCTGGCAACGCTGCGCCTGCAGAACATGCTCGGCATCCGCTGTGAGCGCCACCCTTGTAGGGCTGGGGTAGGGTAGCGTAGGAATGGGGGCTGATGCGCGCCACCCTTGCATGTGCGCTATGTGCGCTCCTCGTTTGCAGGGCTGGGACTCCCTGCTGCCCTGCCAGACCTGGCGACCCGCCCCGGCTGAGCCTGCTGACAGGGTGGCGGCTGTGCGCCATGGACGGCGCACACGCTGCGCTGCGCATGTGCGCGTGTGCGGGTTCGCCTGCCGCCTGTTTAAGCCATGCAGGAGGAGCTGCTCTGGCTGCTGGGGGTGCGCTGGGACCATACTGTCTGCGCAGCTTGCTTGGGGCTCTGTAAGGTCGATGGGGTGGAGTGGTGACCCTCCGCTTGATGACATTGCTCACATGCCAGGTCTGCTTACATCGCGCATGCGCACTCTGCTTACTCCGGTCACAGTGTTAAGTCGCTCCTTGCGGTCAATACAATACCCTGCTGTGGGGCTCGCAGGGAGCACACTCGCGCCGGCGCGCGAGGAGCTGCTGACGCAGCAGGGCGGCGCGCTGGTGCTGGGCTCGGCGCCCGAGCGGCGCGTCCTGTTCAGGCACGCGGACCGCGGCATCCTGGGCACCGTGGATGTCGACGCGCTGCTGCGGGCCGCGCTGGCGCAGCCTCAGGCGCTGGCGAGACCGGGAGGGCCCTGATGGGGTTTGCGCAAGTGGCCATAGTGCTCAAGCAGCATGTCCCGGGCATGCCCGGCCTCTGCGGACTGCTGGTTTGATCAGAGTGCTGCTGGAGGAGGGAGGTCACAAGTTCTGCCCAGGGCGTCTAAAAGGGACCCATGCAAAAGCGCTGTCGCCTGTAGGTTAGGTGCGTCAGACGGCAAGTGCAGAATTCCCATTGTTGATATCTGACCTTCAGAGCCGATAATTGCAAGACATTGCTATGCACAAAGCCTGAAGGCAGCAGACCGGCGCCCATGAGAACTCCACTCAGGGTAGTGTCCGCATGTTACACAGCCAGTCACAAACGGCCACGCCCAACATGACCGCCGGTGCAGGTCCCCTCATCAGGCTGCTGTTCTTAGGGTCCACAGTGTGCCTGGCAGCCCTTCCGTGACACATGACCATCTGACAGTGTTCGGTGCTCCAAGTTCCCCAGTAGGGTCAAGACAGCATGCAGCGCGATATAGTCCTCCCACATCCAGCTGCTGGTCTACATGGGCGCAACCGCAGCTGACAGAAGTTAGGTTCTGAAGTCACAAGATACAGGTCAGCAAATGCGAACACGCTGGCTACACTCCTTCTCCACACATATGGTAAGTGGTCAGGCTCAACTACTATACATGGCGGTCAGGTGGCTCAGGGTACAGGGTTGGGTCGAGCAGATTGGCAGCAGCAGCGTACAAAAACAGTTGGATGCAAACTCAAAAAACGGAGAGTGATGGCTCGCTGGCAGCCCGGCTACAAGGCAAGCTCTCCAGTGCCGTTCGTATACATGCCAGCCAGGGGCGGGGAATCGCAAACAGGGCACAGGCTCCCTGGCTGGCGGCCAGCACGTGGCGCCCGCGGCGTCGGGACAGGCGGCAGCCGCGCCGCCGCGGCGCCGCACCTCGTCCCGCAGGCGCCCTCCGGGCCGCAGCGGCGCGCTCGCGGCGCCGACGGGCGCGGCGCGCGGCGCCCACGCAGAGGGCGCCGGCTAGGGCGCGCGCGGCGCGGCCGGCGCGCGGCGCGCGCGCTCGCGCGCATTCCGCAGGCTCTCCTGGCTGATGGCCAGCTCCACCTGGGGCGCGGAGTCCACATCATCTGGCTCAGCGCCGCACGCCCACGTGCAGCAAACCTGAGGCCTGTGCTCTGCCTCGACGCAGTTGCCCTGGCGCATGCGGGCAGACTAGACTACCCCTTGGTGCAGGACCTGCCGGCCGAGTGCGCTACCGGACCCGACGGTCTGCTCGCCCCACACATGCGTGCGCGCCTGCACCGCATGCCCTGCATGGCGCCCGTCCTCCGCCGCATGCGTTGTGCGCTTGGCGCGACGCAGGCAAGAGCGCATGCGCAGGACGCCCACCGTCGCCGCGGAAACAGGCCCGGGCGCCGGCCCAGCCTGCATGCATGAGAGGGGCGACATAGACACCAGCGAGGGGTTAGGGTAGAGGGTATCCTGCAGCGCGGCGCGCGCGCCTCGAGCGCGCGGACGCGCTCGCGCGCGGCCAGCAGCTCGCGCTCGAGCGCCTTCCGGCGCGCGCGCTCCGCCGCCGCCGCCGCCTCCTGCTCGCGCCCCCAGCGCTCGCAGGCCTGCGACAACGGACGGAGTGTTCCCTCGTCACTCGCGCGTGGCATCCAGCACAGACATGAGTCCTTGCGAAGCGCGCAGGCTAATCTGCTCAAGGGGGCAGACGGGAAGGAAAGTGCTGAGGGTGTCTGATGCTGCCTGATGCCCATCCGCCACACCCACCCCCCAACATGACGACTGAAGTCTGCCTCTGCCACAAAAGCTGCCAATATGACTATGTCCAGAGTAGAATGCCCGATGTAAATATCAGCTGTAGCAGACATCTCCTTTTACCTTCTGAAACAGGCACCGATGCGCAGTGCGGTGAGCGCGGGCGGCGAAATAGATGGGGGCGCGCTTGCAGCTTGGCGCCGGTCTGCGCGATCGCCGCGCTCGCCGCCTGGACCTGCCGCCCAGTCCGCGCCACACAAGCGTCAGCTGTGCTGCGCGGGCAAGCCGACTGGGAGCTATCAAACCAGGCGGCTATTTGCCGTGCCAGCCTGCGCAACCGCCAAACCTGCAACCAGGCATGGAACCAGGTCCTGCTTATGCGCAGCCAGGCAGACAGCTCACCTCAAGCCCGCCACCGCGCGCATGCCAGATGGCCACAAACACAAAAGAATTCGCGGTGCAGAGTGCTGCGCCTCGCCCTCTGCCCACTGAGCCGCGGGCCGAGCAGAGCCGTCCTGGCTGGACCGTGTTCTGTCCGCACAGCTCAGCATCCGAGCTCGCCATGGTCTGAGAGACGCCCCAACACGCGCCTTGCGCTGGATGTCCTCACTCTTGCCGCGCACGCGCGCGGCCTCCGCCTCGGCCACCGCGGCAGACTCGCGCGCCGCGGCCGCCGCCGCTGTCAGTTCCTACAGTGCGCGGCGTGCGGCAGGCAGTACTTAATGCGGCACAGGCGTCAGCAGGCATATTTTTTGCACACGCAATCAAAGAGGACAGAGAACTCAAACCAAAACCATGCATGCGCCCTCGCGGCGCCGCAGGGTGCCACGCTCGCAGGGCGGCCGCATCGTCTGTGTGGCAGGGGCGCGCGCCTGGATGCGCGCGTCGGCGCGCGCGCCGTCGCGCTGCCGCGCGGCCAGCGCGGCCGCCAGCCGCACCTCTGCGTCCTTCACGCGCCGCTCCGCGCCGCGCCGCTCCGCGCCCTGCGCGGCCAGCACGCGCCGGAGCTCCGCGGCCGCGCCCTGCGCGGCCGCCAGCTCGCGCGCCAGCTCGCGCGCGTGCGCGCGCGCCTCGGCCTCCTGCAGGCGCAAGCGGCTCCATGCTGTTTGTGAGCCCGGTACTCGTCAAGCTTGAGAAAGTCCATAAGTGACCAGGGAGTGTGAGCAACATTATTCGGCAGCAATGTGCCCAACGCAGACGTCCGCTTCCCCGCCCCTCCCCTGCGTGTGCCACGCCTCGCCTCCGGCACCCACTGCAAGCCACGGCAGACACAAGGCTGGGCATTACGACACACAGTGTCCCAAAAAATTGAACGCACGGTATGTTTAACTTCCTCCTCACGCGAAAGAGACAGTGGCAAGGCTAGAATATTCACTGCGTGCCACTAGAACGTGCTCCGCACCGACGCTGCTGCCGCGCTGCTCAGGCGACGAGCTGCTAGGAGCTCCTCAGCCGCTGAGGCCGCAGACTCGTCGTCTGCAGCCGGCAGAGGCGCCGCAGGCTGCTCTGTCACATCCTCCGCTGCTGGTGCCTCAGCTGCTGATGGGGCGGGAGGCGGGAGGACAGGCGTGGCTGCGTCGCGCGCGGCAGTCGCATGCGCTAGCGCTGCCTCGAGCTCCCGGCAGCGGTGCTCCGCCCAGGCCAGCTGCTTGTCCAGCTGCAGGCCCCCTTGCTCCGCGCACCCCCTCTCCAAGCGCTGCCACCGCGCCTCCTGTCCGAACCAAAGAAAATTTGATTGGTAGGAAGCAGCGCCCCAAGCATTGCTACAAGCGCCAACAAGCCTGTGCTGCCAGTCTTCCCTGCTGCTAGCCCTGCAACACTAAAGTTAAGGAGCTTGTCCGTCGGCGCTGGCCATGTGTGCGACGTGTGGCGGGCGCGCCTTTCGGCGCTTTCGCCACGTCAAGAAGCTGAAGGTGGCCAGAGCGCTTGCTATGGCAGACGCAGCCGCCAGCAGCACGCGCTCCAGCGTCATTGCCTTGCGCGGCAGCGTGTCCGGCGCCATCACGCTTTCATCTCCCTGCCTGCTGTCGCCAAGTGGGGCAGGCTGAGCACCCCGTGCGCCGTGGCGGCGCACAGGCGCTGCCACCCACCGTGTGGATCTGCCAGAAAGGAAGACTGTCTGGTCTAATTTGCTGCACAGCCAGGCCCTCGATGTCGGCCCACTGTGGCCGACATGTATGCCTGTGGCTCATGCCTGTGGTGGTGGCACAGTATGGACATGTCGGCCAACAATGGGGAAGTGGTTGGGGACAAATGCTCTTGTTTAGCCATCGAGAGCGTGGCTAATATAAACACTTCATGCACACCCGGTGACAGGCCTGTCACCTAGGTGCATGCATGCGCCCAGGCATATACGTATCAAGCGGGTACTTGGGAGCAGACAAGCCACCATTATTTTACACGTGAGAAGCTAGCACACTGAGCCACGGCCCTCTGGAATGAACGCCCCGTTGAGCAACCATTAACGCGCAACAGAAACAGCAGCAGCAAAGCAGGTGTCCTCTGGCGCAGATAAGTGCTGGGCAAATTCGAGCGCAGCTATGTGCCGAGGCGCGCACGGCTCGGCCGTCAATGGGTGCCTGTGGCGGGCGTGTTAACCAATACTGTCAAATGCTGGCAGGGCCGGAATGCGCCACAGCGGCGCCGCCGCACACATGCAGCATGCAGAGATCAGCCCCATGCTGCCTCAACCGCATGCTGCCTGTTGGTCCTCTGCGCCGCAATGCACATGCACAGCTCAATGGGTCTGCAAAGGCGCTCTTCATTGCATTCGTTGCGGCGGGGCCTCGTTGCGGCGGGGCCTCACACACCGAGGAGCCGTCTCGCACCGCCTCAACAGGCGGTGCGGGGACCCGTGCATCCGCTTGTTCCATGGTGCGACTGTGCCAAAAAGCCAATGCCAAAGCCCATGTCCCCCATCCTTTGCATCAAGAGTTGTCGCTCGCTACACCATGCCGGCGGCATGGGCATCCCAGTGCCAGGCGCTGTGCGCCCCCCCCGTAACTTGTGTACGGGCAACCAGCGAGCCCCACGCGGCAAGCAATGCAGGCCCCCAGGCCGATACTCTGGTGCTTCAGGCTCCCCCTACTTGCCCACATCGCGCTGGCCCCATGCCAGCAAGCGAGCTCAGCAGCAGTAAGCCTCTGCCACCATGGCCCGCGCCGTCAGCAGCGCGCTCAGGCGGCGTTCTTCGCATACACGTAGCCGTTCCAGGCCAGAAAGACGCCCGCCAGCACCATGAAGATGCCAAAGCCCTGGCGCGCGCGACACAGGGGCGCTCAGGCCCGAGTCCCACCCGCACGTTGCCTCTCCGCTCACTGTGCGACTCAGGCACCCTGTGCCGGCTCCCGGCGGCACAAGAGGGAGACGCAGGGCGTGGGGCCGTTAACTTACAAGGCGCCTGACTGCCACAATGCAGGCAGCATGCTGCTGTTAAAGCGGAAGCAGCGGGAGGCGCGTCCTGCGGCTCACGCAGCTTGGAGGGTCGGGGTGCCGCACCGGCGACATGCGGCCAGACCTGATGAGCACCGTGCCGGCCACCAGCGAGAGGGCATTGTAGAACAACTCAATGGCCACCTGCATGCACGGCACCAGCAGCATTAGCAACTCTCCTTATGCAGGCATACATATTGGCTGCAGGACCACTGCCATGCTGCCTCATGGCCGTGTGCAACACCGTGCCATCCACGCAATGTCGACCCAGAGAAACAGCCTGCTCACCATGAGCAACCGCCTAGAAAACGGCATCAAGGTATAGCATGATCAAGGTATAGCATGATGACAGACGCATCAGAGGCCTGACATCAACAACACTGACAGTAAGCCCGACACCGGACATATCTGTGGCTCGTGCCAAATGATAGCGGGCAGGCAGCCGGCCGCGCCTTGCCCTTGACATCGCTCCAGGCGTGGTTGCGAGTGGCCTCATAGTCTGTCGCCAGCAGCGAGCCGCTCACAGCAGCCATGCCCAGCTGCGCGCGCGTCGACAGCGACGTCGCCGTGAAGACCTGGGCCGCGCCAAACACGCCCTCGCCCCACTGCGGCGCGCACAGCCTGTCAGCCGAGCGGCGGGGGTGGTGAGTGCGCTTGGCAGGCCAGGCTGCCATGCTGTACAGCATGTGTCGCAATTTGATTGGAGCACAGCCGCACACACCCTACAAGCCATATCATGTCACAAGTCGCGCCCGTCCCTGCCACCCCATAGAGCGCATTGGCGACGCACGCGTGCAGATGCATTTCTGCATAGGTCATGCTCATGCCAACGCAGCTGTGGCCCGGCCGCAGACCATGCCCAGCGATGACACATGGGACATGTCGCGGCGGCCTGCGCGCCGGCGGGCGCGCGCCCGCATAACGCCGGCGAACGCGCTGGAGATGCCGCCCAGCTGCAGGAGCAGCAGCGCGACGGTGGCCGCGCGGAACGCGCCGTGGAAGGTGGCCACGTTCTTGTACTGCAGCAGGAAGCCCTTGGCCTTGTCCTCCTCCTGCGGTGTAAGGTAGGGTTAGGGCAGGGTAAGGGCCCGTCGCCCCGTTCTTGTACAGCCGCAAAGGGTGTGCTGCCCCAGAGCATGGCCGCCCCGGAGGGCCGCCCGCCCTTGTGTTGCCGCAGGGTCTGCGCCGGGTGAGGAGAAGGGTGCCACAGCACCTCCCAGCCATGGGCCGCTTTTAAGTCTGCAGCGCCTTGGAAGGAGCATGCACTTAAATTTAAGCACTGCGGCTGGAGCTTTTGAGCTGTGCAGCGCGGTGGCTGCACCGCTGCCCCAGGGTGACGAGAATGCAGCCTCTTTCCCCACCTCTATAAAGTGCACGTGACGAAGGACCGCGCCGAGCGGCCAGCGAAGGCGCCAGGTTCTATGCAGCCTGCTGAGCAAGGCAAGCCCAAAACCCAAAAACAACTTGCAATGACAGCGCATAGCGGCCAGCAAGGCCACCGCGCATGGCGTGCCTTGCGCATGACCCTGCTTGCCGCCCTTGCTGACCAAGCCCTGCTCGGCTACTACTACGCGCGAGTGCGCACCGAGCGGCCAGCGAGGCGGTCGCCGACCTTGCGCAGGCCGGACTCGAACTCGTGCTCGGCGTCCCTGAAGCCGTCCGCCAGCTTGTTGCCGGCGCGCTTTGCGTCGCGCTCCTGCGGCCGCGCCAGGCTTGCGCTAATGGCGCGCCTGAGGTTGCAGGCTGTGGACAAGCAGACATCGCCATGACACTGACTGAAGCCTTGAAGTGACATCTCGTTACTACTACACTACCAAGTGCTGTCACAAACAAGTCCTTCCAAAGCTGGCGTATATTTAAACACACAGGTGCAAAAGCACATGCTGATTCGTTTGTGACAGCAAAGGGCGTCTGTTATAGGCGCTGACTATGGGGCAGATCTAGAGTCAACACTTCAATGCAGTGTCAGATTGCCGCATAAGGCGCCGACCAGCACATGGGGAGCAGTGCGCGCAGCTGCCTGATCTACGCTAGACCTGAAGGCAGCTGCGCAGGGACCTATCAGGTCACCTGATAGGTCCCTGCGCAGGAGGGCCGTCACACCCTGTACATGGACCCTCCAGCAGCGCACCGTGTCGTCCAGCCCGCCGTGCGCATCGCGGCCGGCGCCCTCCGCGTCGCGCGCCGCGCCCTTCACCTCGCTCTTCGCGTCGCGCGCAGCGCCCTTGGCGTCGCCCTCCGCATCGCGCGCGGCGCCCTTGGCGTCGCTGTTCGCATCGCGCGCGGCGCCCTCGACCTCGCGCTTGCCGTCGCGCAGGCCGTCGCCAACCGAGTCGGCCGCGTCCTCCAGCTTGTCGCCGCCCTTCTTGACCGCGTCGCTGATCGAGTCGCGCGCCACCACCTGTGCAGTCACGCAGCAAACGCCCTTCGAAACCTTTCGCTTCTCCGTTTGCCACGCAGACTACCACCAGCTTCGTCAGGTTCCTCAAGCGCTGGCCTACTTGTTGCACCGCTCGCGAAGCCGCACTTCATGCTCGTCTGGCGTTCTATCTTGCAGCGAGTATTTCCTGCCTCCAGCTCCCCCTATCTCATACATGGCTCTATACCAGAGTTAGGCTGGCAAGACACACATGCCAAAGACGCCTGCCAATGCGAGCAGTAGTGTGGACAGCGAGCTGTGCGCGGGCAGCGCGAGCTGGAAGGAGCGCCGACACGCCACAGCAGACAGCGCTCTGTGCAGGTTGCGCACCACCCAGTCTGAGATATAGCCCGAACACTGCCGAGCAGGCAGCTGCGTGACTGTCGCTGGCTGCGCACACAGGCCGTGCGGCTCACCTGGGCGGTGCGTGCAGGCGCCGCGCGCTTGGCCAGCCCCGCCTTGCTCCGCAGGAGCACGCCTGCGCCAAGCAGGGCAAGCCAGCTAGCCAGCCAGCCAACTACAGTGCACGCTAGCGTCTGTGCTGTTCAGCTTCTATCAGTGCCGAGCACGAGCAGCACACAGTGCTGAGTTCGATGTCCAGGACATACAAGCAGGCAAGAGTGTACAAGTGTGGGCTCACCAGCAGCTCCCGGGCGAGCCCAGCGCACAGCAACGTAGCGTGGCGCAGGCCTGCCGCAGCAGCGTGCAGGCAGAACTTGTGTCAAGTGCACAATCTCTGGTCGGCGGTACTCTGGTGCACGTGTGGCAGAAAACTACACGTTATGCAGCCTCGTGTCATATAACGCTGTGTATGTCACACTGCAGAGGCGAGCTCGCACACGTCAGCGCAAGGCCACAGAGTGACGACTTGCACTTGCATGGGCATCAAGCAATGGGCAATGCCCCAGGCACGCAGAAGATTGTAGACGCAGCAAAAGTCTTTAGTGTGCTTTAAAGTTTGCGTCAGGCAGGCGCTCTAATCCTACAGGCTCGCGCGCCTGCACGTGCTGCTGCGACTAACGCGCGCTCCAAGCTGCAGGGAAGAGGATGTGGCAGCCATCATAGTGTCCCTGTTGCTGCCAGGCGCTGATTTGCAGAAAAACAAAGTGGCTGTTCACTCCCCTGCAAGATCTCCGGCTGTCGACTGGTGTGCCTAACTAGGCTCTCCTCTCTTCTGGGACAGCAAGCCATTAAGCACGCATTCGCCCGGCATTACTTACATGTGAGCTTACACGCAACCCAAAGCTACAGTAAAACGTAGCTTACATGCAGCAGAAGTATGGCAGCGCACACAAGCATAAACCAAGCGTTCACATGAATTGTGGAAGCCACAGAGTGCTTGCACAAACGACAGTGTTCTGAGTTGTGGTCAAGGGCTATGTTTGGCGCTCCATGCGCTCGTCTGTTGCTCCCCAGTTCGACAAAAGCATTCCGGTGCCCGGGGGGTGCAGCTGTGACTGTAAGCTGCGCCCCGGCTTTCAACTAAAAGCAGGCTAAGGATTCGTCTGCATGATGACCACCGACTTCACCAGCTTAGCTACCGATGCTGCGGGATAGCCGGGCAGCCCCAGCGCATGCCAGGCAGCCCCGGTCGGATACCCATATTCCCGGGCATGCCCTGTCGCCTGACGGAGCGCTAAGGAATTGGAGGGGTCGAATTTGA